>Ga0265303_10000124_pt1 | contig 36640 bp, 38 predicted proteins | sample Helome_2_FD_192494 | JGI IMG/M metagenome (GOLD analysis project Ga0265303, IMG submission 192494) | Marine sediment microbial communities from subtidal zone of North Sea - Hel_20160317 (Illumina Assembly) | ecosystem: Environmental > Aquatic > Marine > Subtidal zone > Sediment ... | reverse complement strand
ACTTGCCGGAGCCAAGAACGATCACCGCAACTGTTGCCAGTGTAATTGCCCCTACCACAAAAACCCCAATCATTGTTTTATTTGCCGGTTTGCTCATAACAATACACCCTTTTATTGGAGTAATGGAGCAGTGGAGTGATGGAGTATTGGATTATTCAAGATCATACTGGGCATTGGTCTCCTTTACGCTAATATGATCAATCCACTCTCCTCGATCTTTTTTCCGTTCAATACTTTCAATCAGCCTTAATAATCCATTCCTCCGTCTTTTGCTACCCCTTCCCCCGTGTCAAAAACTTCCGCAGCTCCGGGTCTTTGGTTTCCTCGAGCAGTTTTTTAGGGTCCCCGGTAGCGGTCATGGTTTTCTTGTTCGCATCCAGAAACACAGAGTTGTTTCCGATAGCAAAGATGCTGGCCAGCTCGTGGGTGACCACGACGATGGTGGAACCCAGACTTTCGCGAAGCTCTAAGATCAGATCATCGAGCAAGCTGGCACTGATAGGGTCCAATCCGGCTGACGGTTCATCGAAAAAAAGGATATCCGGATCCAGCGCCAGGGCCCTGGCCAGACCGGCGCGTTTGCACATCCCGCCGCTGATTTCCGATGGATAATAATCTTCAAAGCCCGCCAACCCCACCAGGGCGAGCTTAAGGGATGCAATTTCACGAATCTGGCCGGGAGTCAGGTCCGTATATTCGGCCAGCGGGAGTGCGATGTTTTCCGCGAGGGTCATCGAGCTCCACAGGGCACCGCTCTGATAGAGGATACCGATATTTTTCATGATGAGGTCGCGTTGCTCCGGTCCGGCCTCCCAGAAGTTGACGTCTTCATAAAGAACCTGACCCTTAGCCGGTGATTTAAGTCCCACCATATGACGCATCAAAGTGCTCTTGCCGCAGCCGCTTCCGCCCATGATGATAAAGATATCACTACGGTTGACTTCAAAATTTAGATCGTGCTGTACAACGAAGCTTCCATAGGCCATGGTAAGGTCTTTTACGGTAATGTGGGGCTCTTTGTTTGTTTCCGATTCAGACATGAACTATTTTTATTTCCAAAAGCTTGTTTGCGAATAGCTCCAGGTGTCAAAAATTAGTTGGTGGCAGGTGTCAGGTTTCAGTTAACAGATGACGGAAGACAGAAAACAGGGGTCAGATAGGTTGCTTCATCTTCCGTTTTTAGCATCTGTCTTCTGTCGTCTGACCGCTGTCCTCTGAAAAACTGACACCTGAACACTGAAACCTTATAACGGAATTCCATCAGGAATTCTCACTAAACACCAAATACTAAACACTAAACTTACAAACCTTAAATCCCCAATACATTGGTCACCACAGTAATGAGCGCGGTTGCCAGGATGATGCAGACGATGGATGTCACCACGGCTGACGTGGCCGCATCACCGACGGATGAGGCGCTTCTGCCGCACTGCATACCTCTGAGACATCCGGCGAGGGCGACCAAAACGCCAAATACTTCTGCCTGAAACAGCCCGATAAAAAAGCTGCTCAGATTTAATGCGGCCCGGGTCTGGTCGAGGTATTGGGTAATGTTCAGGTCAAGCATACCGACTCCAACGATCAAGCCTCCCAGGACGCCCATCAAATCGGCATATACACACAGAAGCGGCATCATCAAAATCAAGGCCAGCATGCGGGGCAACACCAGAAATTCCATAGGCGATATGCCAAGGGTCTGCAGGGCATCGATTTCTTCGTTAACCTGCATGGTTCCAATTTGCGCTGCAAAAGCCGCACCGGTGCGACCCGCCATGATAATGCCCACCATTACCGCTCCCATCACGCGCACCATGGCGATACCCACCAGATTGGCCACGAAGATCTGAGCGCCAAACATCATCAGCTGAACGGCGCCTACAAAGGCCAGGATCAGCCCCACCAGCACGCTAATCAGTGAAACAATAGGCAGCGCCTGGACGCCGCATTGCTGGATGGTGAGAATCAGATCCGAACGCTGATAGTGTGCCTTGCCGACTAAAAACTTTAAAAATACCACAGAAGCTTCACCGATGAAGTTGAACGTATCTAACGATGATTGGCCGGCTGCGATCGAGGATGCGCCGATGCGAGATAACAAAGACTCCCGCACCGCTTCTTTGCGTGCGCCTTTTCTTTCCGGAACCGCAAAGGCAAGCTGCACCAATTTTCGGATGCCCTCGGGAAGCCCTTCCTGGTTCACGGAGATATTTTTTGCTGAACATTGATTGATGATCTTCGTTAAAAAGGACAGCAGACCACTGTCCCATCCTGACAGCCCCCCGGCGTCAAAAGCAATTTGCTTGATCGCAGGATCCGCTTCAACCTGCCTTCCAACTTCTTCGTCAGAAGGCAATTTTTGTTCGATCGTCCAACTGCCTTTCAGCCGAACAAGCAGTGTATCCCCCGCAGGCCGATCAAAGCTCAACTCACAGGATTCGCTCGTATTTTTAATCTCCGCTTCCATAGGTCTGAAAGTTAATCGGTAAAATGGATCGGTTTTTAAAATGTGGAATTTCTTTTTGGAAATTAGATTTTTATTTAGCTTTTTTAGAACTAACAGAACTGATTTCAAAACCATTAGATCTTGTGCGAGGGCAAGGCGCGAGGCGCTCAGAAAGCGGAGCGTACAAGCGAGTACGTGAGCATTTCTTAGCGGCTCGCAACACAGCCATTGTGCAAGAGATGAGGGTTTTGGAATCAGTTCTAGCGGGCTGCCTTTTGCATCGTGTCCAAATACTGATCCATCTCCTGGATGCTGGCAAACACCTTCAGAGTCGGCAGGGCGTTTAAAATATCAAAAACTTTTCTGATTTGCGGCTGCAGATGTGCAAACATGATCCTGCCGTTATTTTTTTCAAGCTCCTTTTTGGTTTTCAATAAAACCCGAACGCCCATGCTGTTAATGTAATCCAAAAATTCCAGATCAAAGATGATAACGTCCGGCACTTCTTTTAGCACCGCATCGACGGTTGTCTCTAAAATTTTGTACGTATTCCCATCGAGGGATCCAATTGGAGATACGCTGAAAACTCCGGGCCGGGTTTCGCCTGAATTGACTTTAAGCGACATCTGTCCTCCCTTCGTTCGGATTGGGGTCTTGGAGCACCGGTGTGTTGGGGTGCTGGCTCTGACAGGGCGAATCAAATACTTATTTCAGCCCCCTTTAAACCATTTACGAAACAACGCCTTCAACGAGATCTGTCCCATAAACGACGCTTCTTCGAGTTCTTTGACAGGTTTGTCAGCCGGCCACCACTGCACAGGATCAAATGAAAAAGACAGGCTGGACGCAAGGGCCGGGATTAATTTTTCTTCGATCAAAACGTTTTCACGTTCATCGATTTTGTTGAAATGTACACTGACCTCCTCTACATACCATTCCGGAATTTTCTCCAGGGAATCGAGAGAAACCTTAACGATTTTTTGCATATCTTTTCCCAAATAGGGCTTCAAAGACACCTCAGTGAGGCTGTCAAAGCGTGCTTTTAAAGTTTCTTTTGTGTCTTTATCATCATCGGTATCCAAGATAAACGTCAGGGTATAATATCCGCCGCCATACGGACGCTGAAAAGAGGATATTTTAATAACGCCTTCCTGAGCCGGGTCAGTTCCACCGTCCATAACCCGGAAGCCAACGTAGGCGATCATCTTTTCATGGGCCTTAATAGTCAGATAACTCTTTTTGGGATCAAATTCCTGGTTCATAGAATTTTTCCTTAACGCGTTGTAGGGGAATTATTAATTTTTAAAGGGCTTTACACTGTTCTTAGCAGACAAAAGACACGGTTGCAACCTGACGGACAAAAAAAGACTTTTATACCGTTTGCCTGAACGGATGAATAGTATCCAATCCGGTTTACGGGACCGTGCAAGCGCCAAATATCACGAATCCGACTTCATCGCCGGATGCGGTTATGACCATTTTACCGGTCTCTTCAGCGAGGGCCAAACTCCAGCCCAGGCCATCCCTGACACCTTCGATGCCGTCTTCAGCCCCCTGAATGATGACCTTGCCGTCAATCGTCTCGAAATTCTCAATATCGGTGCTCCTCTTGCTTCCGTCAGCGTGGGTGGCGCTGATTTTTTTATTTTTGAAATTTATTTTTAAAAAGTTTGGGATACCGACATCTTCAGCGGTTACCTGCTGGCATTTTCCGCCGGGTCCACATTCAACAATATCCATAATCGAACAGATCAGCTCTTTGGATCCATCAAAATCCCCGGCCCCTGCCGGAATGGCGACATAAAATACGAAGGCTGCGATTAAAGTGGATTTTATCAATTTTTTCATGTTTGGCTCCTTCTATAGTGGTTGTCAAAAAAACGTTCCGATTGCAGGACGTTTTTTTACGACAACACTTATGCCGCCATCCTTTTTTCGGAACATTATAATGACAAGCGGTATAAAAAGCAGGCTCTTTACGCTCAGAGCGCAGTTGCAAATTCTGCCTTCTGCCTTCTGAATTCTTTCTTCCAGTATTATTTAACCGAATACCCTCGTCCTTCCATGCATGCTCCGAAAGCGCGGTTGTATTCGTTGCGGCCTCGCGCATAATTATTGGCCTGTTCCCGTTCCCATTGCTGGCGTCTCTGGTCTTCGCGATTGCTCTGGCTCGATCGTCGCATGCCCCCAAGCAACGCTCCGCCGGCGCCACCAATGAGAGCACCTCTGCCGGCACCTTTTTTCCCGCCGGCAATACCGCCGACGATTGCCCCGGTAGCCCCGCCGGCTATGCCTGTTTTACCGGCACCCCATACTTCCTTTTCTTTGGCCGGTGGCCCTGAGGTTGTGGTCGGTGTTTTAATGGGATCAAATCCGGTTTGGTTCTTGGCCCAGGAATAACATTGGTATTTATCCTTCTCCATTTGATCATCGCTCTGACCCTTGGCGGGATAGACAATCGGGTCCTGGGCCGAAACTGAGCCGGCAAACCCAATCGAAAAAATCAGGAGAAGCGTAATAAAGATCGCCTGTTTCATCGCAACGCTCCTTTCTTGGCGAGATGATTGTCGGTCCATCTCAGGTCGAAGATGTATTTTTTAGCTATACACAGCGTCATAATAAATTGCGTATTCGCCCTTTGAATCGTTGATTTTAAAACCACCCTATAGGGTCAAACATGCTAAACGCTGTGTATGTAGGCGCAATGATTTATGTCGTTCTGTATAATAAGCAAAAAAGTGGTTTGTTTATTTATCTTGAAAAAATGACGAAGGGCAGCGATATGCTGCAAAGGGATATTCCGAACATAAACATTTTTTGAGCACCCACAAGAAAATGCAAAAATGGTAAGACCGTCAAAGGGAAAGATTGATCGATATGCTTGCATTTTTTGTAATCATATCCAATCTAAAAAAGTTCTTTTTCAAATGTTTACCAATCCGGCCAGCGCCACTGCCGGCGTCCCTCCGCTGATGCGGGCGTTGCAAGCTCGTCAGGTTCGAGCAGGTCTCCCCAGTTGGTACGCTTTTGCATGGCTTCGACATTTTCATTGGCCACGAATTTTTGACCTTCACGGATCTGCCAGCCACCGCCCATGGCTTTATACATGCCAATTAAATTTAAAATGACATCACCGCGGGTGGCCGTCCACACGTCCTGCTGGTCTGTTAAAAAACGCTGGGAATCCAGCACCCGCTGGTAGTCGACCAGCCCCTCTTTGTACTGCAGCATTGAAAGGTCCACCGACCGCTGGGAGGCCGTAACACTGTCCTGCAAAAATCCGGCTTCCTCCTGTTTTCGCAAAAAACCCACCAGCGAGTCTTCCACTTCCTGCTGGGCCCTGAGAACGGTGTCTTCATAGTTGACGATCAGCTGCTGCAAAAGGGCATCTTCCACGCGCACCTGATTGTTGATGCGCCCGTAGTTAAACAGGTTCCAGCGAATTGACGGGCCACCGAAGAATTCAAAGCTGTCGGATTCAAACAGGTCACTGAAACTGCTGCCGTCCACACCACCGGATTTTGTATTTCTGGAACTGCTGGTGAGCAACCCGAAGGAACCGAACAGTTCAAAAGCTGGAAACAGGTCGGCTTTGGATACCCCGATCAACGGGGTCTGGGTGGCAATTTGATATTCAGCCAATTGAATATCGGGTCGGCGGCGCAATAATTCCGCCGGGATGTCGACCACCACCTGCGGCGGTGCTTTGGGAATGAGCTTGGCACCGCTGAGTAGGTGATCGATTTCACCCGGCAATTTGCCCAGCAGGATGGCCAGGGCATTTTTGGCCTGACGGATGCCGGCTTCAAAACGTGGAATGGAGGCTTCGGTGTTTTTCAACAACGATTTGGCCTGAACCACATCAAGCTCGGTGACCGCTCCGGCCTTGAACCGGATCTCGGCGATTTGCAAAGAGCGCTGCTGGATTTTTACATTTTCTCTGGCAATTTCGAGACGTTCTTCAAAGGTGCGCAGCACCACATAGGTGCGGGCCACCTCGGCGGTTAACGAGACCAGAACGTCATCGTAGCCGGCGATGGATGATTCAAAATTGGCCACACCGGATTCGACCGCGCGCCGGAATTTTCCCCAGACGTCCAGCTCCCAGGCAACATCGAAGCCGGCATTATATTGCCAGAAAGAATCATCAATATTTATGCTATTGGGGGAATTTTCGCTCAGGCGATTATAATCGGCACCGCCTCTGCCCTGTTGCAGCTGGGGATAGACATTGCCGATCAACACGCCCAGCTGGGCCCGGGTCTGGAATATTCGCAGACCGGCGATTTGAAGCGGCAGGTTCTGCTGGTAGGCGTTTTCAACAAGGCTATTGAGGACCGGATCATTGAATACCGACCACCACTCTTTGTAGTCTGAAGGCTCGCTTTTGATATCCGGGTCGCGGGCTTCCATCCATTCTTTCTCCACCGGGGCTTCGGGTTTTACAAAATCCGGCCCTACCATGGTACAGCCGCTCAGCCACAGCACAGCGACCAGCACGCCGCATATGGTTAGTTTCACAGTCGCCGCATTTTTTATGGGCATAAATATTTTAGCAAATAAATTCAATAGCATAACAGTAACCTCATCGTGATGTTGAGTTGCCTCTTGGGATTTAATTCCGGAAAATGATGTTTATGCGGAAAGAATAAAATTTAAATCACAGATTGTGATGATGCGCAAGCCAAAATAAGAAACCGTTGGTTTGAGTGAACTCGACCAAAGCTTAAGCGCATAAAAAACCGACGCCTCAAAAAGGATAAAATGGGTGCATTATTTTGCACCTTTGTTAAATCCAAAATTCTTATTTCGTTTTTGAACGAAGTGTATTTCGATAAGTTGTAATAAAAACGGCAGGATTCTATGATGGCACTTTCACCCGGAAAAAGAGCGTATACAGCACCGGCGCGACTGCCAGCGTGAGCACGGTGCCGGCAGCCAGCCCGAAGGCGAGGATGACGGCCAGAGAATAAAACAGCGTATCCTGCGAGATGATCAGGGGCATCACGCCTAGTATGGTCGTGATGGTGGTCATGACAATCGGACGGAAGCGCGATACGGCCGCCATGGTCACCGCATCATAGGGTTGACGGCCTGCAAGCCTTTCGGAATCAATTTTATCGATCAGGACGATTCCGTTGTTGATAATCACTCCGGCCAGACTGAGCAGCCCCAGCATTCCGAAGAAATCAAACGGCGCCCGCATGACATACAACCCGACAAAACCGCCGACAAAAGCCAACGGGATGGTGATAAAAATGATCATGGGTCGCCGAATCGAGTTAAACTGCCACACCAGAAGGACGACAATGCCGAAGAAACAATGGGGCATCCAACGGGTGAGTTTTTCCATGGTTTCAGCCTGGCTTTCCAATTCACCGCCAACCTCCCACCAGGAGCCTTCTTTTAATTCCAGCGCCTTAATAAACGGTAGGGTGGCCTCCAGCAGCTCGGGCGCCTTCAGGTATTCATGTTTGGCCTCAATGGTCACGCAGCGCTCCTGGTTGCGGCGCGCGATGCGGCTAAAGTCCCATTGACCGCGTATATCCGCAATCTGGGTCAGCGGCACGCTGGTGCCGTCTCTGGGTGAGCGCACCATAACGTTCCAGAGGTCACTGAGGGCCTGGCGTTCTTCGGCCGCCGAGCGGGCGATGACCGGGATGGCCACATCCAGTTCGCGATATTCGGTAACTTTAACACCGTCCATGTGCGCTTTAAGGGACAGGGCGGTTTCTTTGGAGGTCACACCCGCCCGGCGGGCCCGGGCCTGGTCAACGACGACATGGGCCTTAAGGACTTTGTTTTCCCAGGTGTTGCGTACATCCAGGGTGCCCGGCATGGCCTTGAGCTGAGCGGCGAGCTGGTTGCCTTTTTCAAAAATATAGGCGGGATCCTGGTCGTATATGCGGATTTCCAAAAAGCCGGGCTCCTCCGAACCCAGCCACATTTGCTTAACCCGGCCGTTGGCTTCCGGGATGTGATCGATAAAATACTGCCGCACGCGCTGGACCAGCTCCGGAACCGGATCGGGGGACTCGGTGTTGACGACCACAAAAGCCACATGGGGATCAGGGTCCAGGGGGGAGAGGACCAGGAAAAAACGGGGCCCACCGGTGCCCACATAGGCGATGGTGCTGTTGATTTCCGGGTTTTTTTCTTTATCCGCCAGCCAGCCGGTCAGTTGCTGAACCACGCCATTGGTGCTCTCTATCCGATAGCCGGCCGGCAGGTCGACATAAACCAGAAACTGGTTGCGGTCGCTGGGCCCGAAAAACTCCCGCACCAGTAAAGACGCAATGAATCCGCCGAAAATAATGACACCGACAGCCCCCGCGATAACGATGAACCTGAGGTGCAGCATTTTTTCTAAGATCCGAAGATAGATCTGGTAAAAGCGCCCGGAATAGGCATCCATTTCACTTTCTTCGGCCGGCATTTCAGCAGATACAGACACTTGCCCGGAGGCCTTATCCGGGGACTTGACTTTCATAAACCAGAAACACATGGCCGGTGTCATGTACATGGACAGAAACCAGGAGGACAGCAGCAGCAGAATCACCACCATGGGTAATGAAAATGCGTACTCACCGGTCTGGCCGTCGATCAGTAGCATGGGCAGGAATGCAAAAATGGTGGTCAGGGATGAAGTCAGCAGCGGGATGGACAGGGTCTGTCCGGTCGCCAGACAGGCCGCATTTCTTTCTTCACCTCTTTCAAGCCGGGAACGAATATCTTCGGCGATGACAATGCCGTTGTCCACCAGCATTCCCAGGGCGATGATCGATGATGCAATCGACACCCGTTCGAGTTCGATGTCAAAAAATCGCATGCTGATCAGCCCCAGCAGCATGGTCATGGGCACAAAGGAACCCACGATCAATCCGGTGCGGACACCTAGAAACAGCATCACCACAATCAGGACGATGACGAGGGTCTGGTAGACGTTGCTGAGTCCGCCGGCCACAGCGGTTTCAACCAGATCCGGCTGGAAGGTGGCGTAATCCAGTACGTAGCCGATGGGAAGGTAAGACTCCAGATCGTCAAGTTTGCGGGTCAGACGCTGACCGAAATCCACCGAGTTGACCCCCGGTGTGATCGATACACTGATGACAATGGTGCGCTTGCCGCTGAAATAGACCATATCCTGGGGCGGATCTTCGTAGCCGCGATAAACCGACACGATGTCCTTGAGCTGGATGGTCTGCCGGGTGTCTGTGATGGTGATTTCAACATTTTCGATATCTTCGATACTGCGAAAATTTCCGGTGGGCTCGACGATAACATCCTGTTGGGCGGCATCGAACTTACCGCCCGGCAGCACCACATTCTGCCTGACCAGGGTGTCGATAACCTCTTCACCGGTAATGCCGAACTGGGCCAGCTTGGTGGTTGAGAAATCCAAAAAAACCTGCTCCTGGTTGACGCCGTAAAGATCGATTTTGCGAACACCTTTGAGTTCATACAGCCGGTCGCGGACATCCCGGGCCACGATGCGCATCTCGGCCATCGAAAAACCGTCGGCCCACAGGGCGATATCGGCAACCGCCACCAGCCCGAACTCGTCATTGACAAAGGGGCCGATGGTCCCGGTCGGCAACTGCGGTTTGATGTCTATCATCTTGTTGCGGACCCGCTGCCAGACATAATCCAGATCTTTAACTTCATCGCGGGTTTCAGCGTGCAGGACGACCCGGCCGTGTTTCGAATCCGACCACATTTCGTCAATCTCCGGCAGTGTGCGCATCTGCGCCTCGAGCTTGCGGGTGACCAGCTCTTCTATATCAGTCGGTTTCATGCCGGGAAAAAAAGCGGTTACCACGATTTCGCGGATGACGATCGGCGGATCTTCTTGCCGTGGGAAAGCAAAGAATTGGGTGAGCCCCAGAATAACGATTGAAAAAATAACAATCATCGTCAGTCGGGACGTGCCTAAAGAAAAGCGGGTGATGGCGGACATAAAAAGATTCCTTTGAGAGAATTATTTGGGGAAAATATATTTCTAAAAATTTTTTAATGTTGTTTGGTGTATCGCAGTATGTATTGGTATTAGGTATTGGGTATTGGTTACATTGTATTTGGAGCAAAATAATTTGTTTTTGATACTCGATGCGCGGCAATAAGTAAAGGCTTACGGCGCAGGGCACACGGCAAACGAAAAGAGGTTTTTAATCTTTGTGATCTTTGTGTCTTTGTGGTTAAAAGCGTTCGCTTACTCAGCCTTTTTAATCGCAAAACCCTCTTCCTTGGCCTGCTGTTGCATCAGTTTGACCTTTTGCCCGTCTTCCAGAAAACTGACGCCGGCCACAGCGATGATGTCGCCATCTTTCACGCCTTCGGTGATGAGGGCAGAATTGCCCCGAACGCTGCTGCCCTCGATCGGCGTTTTCTTTACGGTCGATGTATTGGAGTCGTAGACATAAACAGAGCCCTTCTGGGTACCCTCCCGCTGTGAAATTGCAGACAAGGGGACCAGATAACCGGCTTTTTGATCATGGCCGGAAAGCAGCAAGGTCACCCGGGCGGTCATTCCCGGCCGGATGCGCTGATCCGGGTCCTCGACTGTGAGTTTGATCGGGAACGCATTGGCGGTGCCGGCCACCTTGCTGATTTCGCTAACCCGGCCGTGATAGGTGCGGTCGGTGATTACTGAAAATTGGATTTTCCCTTCTTGTTCCATCTGGATATCATCGATGGCATCTTCGGGGATACTGACAGCGACATCCATGCCGGTATTCTCAAAAACGTCAAAACATTTCTGGCCGCGCGCGACTTCATTAAAGGCATCGATGTAACGGTTGGCGATCACCCCGTCAAACGGCGCCCGCAGGACGGTTTTGCCCAGGTCGCGTTGCGCCAGCTTGAGACCGGACTTCGTGAATTGAACCTGTTTGCGAGCGCTGTCGACGGCGGCTTGAGACTGATCCAGGGAGGCCTGACTGACCGCACCGGGGTCCTGCTTGTTGATGCGCTGGAAGCGGTCCAGGTCGTTGCGCTTATCCGCCAGCTGGACCTTGGCGCGCCCCAACTCGGCTTCGGCGGCCTTGACATTCAGGTTGTAGGTCCGTTTATCCAGGAAAGCGAGCACCTGGCCTTTGGTTATTTTGTCGCCTACATCGACGCGTACTTCCCGGATGTTACCGGAAACTTCAAAACCAATACTGGAGCTGTCGGCTGCTTCGACAACACCTGAAAATTGGCGCAACTTGCCGGATGCCTGCTCGGAAACGGTGATGGTTTTGATGGCGCGGATACGTTCAGGCGGCGGTGGTGGCGCTTCACGGCAGGCGGAGATGAAAAAAAGAGTGGCCATTCCAAAAAATACGCTCAAAAAAAATGTGCTGTGACGATTTTGCATATCGTTTAATCTCTCTTTATATTATGTTGATTTGGATCGGTTAATCTAATGCTTCCGGGACGATACTGTCAAGACTGTTATCCATTTTATTGCGTGCTTGATTTGAATGAAACATCAGCTCTTATTCCCTGTGACCGCAACTTCTTAAATTCTGTGATTCTAATTCGCATCGCTCGTTCAAATAAATTTTCACATGATTTAATTTGACATAAAAGTCTGATTTTTATATATTTTGAGTTACGAATGGAGATAATTTGTCAAATGAAAGATCCCAAAAATACAGATTTACTCAATTGGATTCATCACTGGGAAAACGCCGGGGAGATCATGGAACGTTCCAGGCGAACCCGCCTCTTAAATGTGAATGTGCAACAGGCGATTATAAATCTCGATGACGCTTTTGAATCGGCCCTTCTTAATTCTCCCATCAAGCTCACTTCGGGTCTGGTTGAAATGCAGAGCTGGTTTACCCGAACATTACTATGATAGCATTATTTCATCTGGCTGCCGAAATTCAAAAATTATGTATTTCAAAGAGCTGGCCGTTTTGCTTTATTGGCGGCATTGCACTTCAACGATGGGGTGAACCTCGTCTGACGGTAGATGTCGACCTCTCACTTTTTACCGGTTATGGTAAAGAAGGGCCATTCATAGATGTCTTCCTTAAAAAATATGAGCCCCGAATCGAAGATGCACGTGAATTTGCCATGCAGAATCGTGTGATATTAATTCAATCGGAGCGCGAAATACCCGTTGATATTGTATTGGCGGGATTGCCTTTTGAAGAACAGGCAATTGGCCGAGCCACTGAGTTTTCTTTTCTTGAAGCGATATCGCTTCGCACCTGTTCAGCAGAGGATCTGATTATTTATAAAGCGTTTGCAGATCGTAATCGCGATTGGGCTGATATCGAAGGCATTTTGATCCGGCAAAAAGATAAATTGGATTGGTCCCATGTTGAAAAATATCTCCTTCCACTGTCCGAATTAAAGGAAATTCCCCATATCATTTCTAAATTGAATGACTTACGTTCCAGTCTTTAATCTTTAATAGCCTGACCGCGAGAAACAAAAGAGATTCCCTGGCCGGATCGCGTGCCGATCATCACCCCTTCAATTAGGGGCGGATTGACTTTTGCCTGTGATTGCCATTTAACCAGAAAGTTCGCACCGGATCCGCCGCCGGTGTCTGACTCGGGCAGGATATAGCGGGTGGATGCCATGGCCTCTAATTCAGCGGGCTTATCCAGATATTCCTTGATGAGCTTACCGTCGGAATCATAAAATTTGACCGACACAAGCGTAATGGCTTGCTTCGGGTTGGTATTGCGGATGCTCAACGTGGCGGCCAGGCCAAACGGGCGCCCCTTCAGGCCGCTGTAAATATGGGTATAGATGGGCACATAAACGGTTTGCCCGGCAGATAATGCAATGCCGGAATCTGCTGAAACGGAGGTCGTCCACGCAGACAACAGGAAAAAGGTAACCAGCATGAAAATGAAGGTAGATCTGATTCTTGCTCTTTTCATTTTTTTGCTCCTTACTATTTCATTCAATCCGATCATCAGTTTCTTTCGATTTTGCTTTTTCTTCCTGGATGAGCTCTTCGGTGGCGCGCTCGAATTCGGCGATCACCTGGGCACCCAAAAGCAAGATAATCGAGGCGATTTCAATACTCAACAATACCACCACCGCGGTGGCAAAAGAGCCGTATATGACGCTGACCAGGGAGAGTTTGGCGAAATACCAGACCAGCACGTGACGCGTAATTTCCCATAGAATTGCAGCCGTGGTCCCACCGAGAAGTGCGTGACGAATCGTAATCTGCCCCACAGGCATCACCAGATATAAGGATGATAGCATTAATACTAGGCCCAGGATTCCCACCAGATAGAGCCCAATCCCGGAAGCCCACGCGAAGCCGAAGCTTTTGCCAAGAATGGTCAACGTTTCACCTTCGATGGCGTCCAACACACCGGCAATGACCGTTATGATCACAATCCCAACTCCCATTAAAATCATGAAGATGTAAGGGATGATGGCAGAGATTAGAAAATGGCGCCGGTGGGTTTTGATGCGATGGTAAAATATGACCGACATGGCCGATTCCAGCATGCTAAAAGCCATGGAGCTGAAAAACAGCATGACTCCGATACCGATAATGCCGACAAACTGGCGATATTGAAATAAAGCCCTCACTTCAGACGCTATTTTTTCCGCGTGACCGGGGACAATTAATTCCAGCTCCTTTATGATGATTTCTAGTAATTTCTCCTGCTCGATAAATTGTGACAGCCCGATTAAAAGCAGCGCCAGCATGGGGATAATGGACAACAGGGAATTGTAGGCCACCCCGCCGGATAAGAGCAGTCCCTGGTTGCGCTTAAAGCCCTTGAGCACCCGCCACATGAATCTGCCCGGGTGCCGCAGTATTTTGCGGCTATATCTTTTGGGGTCTGTCATGCCTATTTTCTGGTTTTAGTTGGCATCCAACTTTAGATTTTTTAGAACGGCAAATTTGTTGGCGCTGGGCTCACGCTCACACCCGCAGTCTTTCTGGTTGAGATCCGATCCGCATTTCGGACACAGGCCCTTGCAGTCTTCAGCACACAACGGCTGCAGGGGAAATGCCATCACAACCTGTTCCTGGATGCCTTGCTGAAGATTGATTTCTTCTCCACGGAAATACAGCAGCCCGATCTCTTCGAGCCTCAATTCGATCTTTTCCGCATTCAAGACATCCATAAGACCCGGCACTTCTCTGGTGTAGGTTAACGCAAAGTCGGACGCCAATGGCGTATCAAAATCTTTCAGACAGCGACTGCACCCCATGCGAATTTTTGTCTGAAAAATTCCTTCTACCTCGTAAAGTTCCCTTATCTTAAATGCTTTAACGCCGATCTTCAATGGCTCAAGGAATTCACACTCTCGGTTTTTGATCATTTCTGCGATTATTGGAAAAGTCCGGGCGTTTTCTTCAAACTCGCGGAAAAATGTTTTATCCTTGATCTGTTCGATATGAAGAATTAAGGGTTTCATTTTTTGATAGGACGCAAAATATTTTTTGTTCTGATACAAAAGGTATGATAATGCAGATCTTTTCGTTAATCAAATATCCTTTTGTCGTGCAATCTAAATAAAATTGTTTATTGATTCGGTCTTTGATATGTCTCCAATATGAAAGTTGCTTCGAGAAATAAAAAACAGGTATTAAAACAACCGGCAAAGGCCCGGGAGGGAAAAACGGATACGGCGTGCAAGCGCTGCGGCACCTGCTGCAAAAAAGGCGGGCCGTCATTTCACCAGGCTGATAAGGCCTTGATTGAAACAGGCGTAATTCCTTCCAGGTGTCTGTATACCATTCGAAAGGGTGAGATGGCCTATGATAATGTCCGGCAATGTCTGGAACCGGTAAAATCTGATATCATCAAGATCAAGGGCAAAGACGATAGCTGGACCTGTTTGTTTTTTGATGAAGCGCAAGCCGCCTGCAGCATTTATGAAAGCAGGCCGATTGAATGCCGGGCGCTCAAATGCTGGGATACAGCCGAACTCGAGGCACTGTACGCCCAAAAAAGATTGAAGCGCAAGGATCTGATTGCTGATATTGAGGGGTTGTGGGATTTAATCAAAGATCATCAGGAACGCTGCAATTACGATACGATCCATGCTCTGGTTAAAGCGATAAGCAGCGATAGGGCTGGTGATTCCCGGCAAAAACTTGCTGAACTCATTCAATTTGATATCGAAATTCGAAAGCTGGTGGTATCCCGGGGCGGTATGGACGCAGACATGCTTGATTTTTTATTCGGCCGGCCCCTGCACCGAACGCTCAAGTAACGCTCATTTAAGGCAAATTATCCATGCGATAAACGAACCTATCCGAATTTTTTTTTGGCTTCGGGTTCCGGTTCGGGCTGCGGGGTCCCGGCTTGTTTGGCTGACGGATTTTCCACCACCGCTTCCCCCCAGATGTATTTACCGTATTTGGCGTAGCCGAGTACATTATTGAGCCGTGGATCGGCATTGCTTTCGATGGGGATGACATTTCCGGTAATCAGCGGTTGGAGGTATCTGGCCAGTTCCCGGCAACCCCCGCCGGTCAGAATGATGGAATCGATATCCCAATCGTCGGCCCAGAGGCGGTCAAGATCGTTTGCAATGGTAGACGCGAGCTGGGAATAGACCTGATCCCTGATTTTTTCAAACGAAAAACCGTGTCCGCGCATTTTTATGGTGCCTTCCTCAGCGGCTTTATACAGGCGGTAAAGCTCAACGTTGACGCCGCATTGTTCTCTGAGCTTGTTTGAAATGATACCGAATCCTTTTGAAATACCGCTATCGAAGGTACGGCTGCCGCGATCGATGTACCGTAAATGATCAAGAATCGTAAAGTCGGTTGTGCGAAAACCAATGTCGACCACGCCGACTTTTTGATTGGCCAGCTCTTCATTGATGATCTTACCGTCATCATCCATCAGGCAGTTCAAAATACTGCCCAGGGGCTGCGGCAGCATTCGGACCTTGTTAATATAGATTTCCCGGGTGGTCTTTTCGCCATTATGGGAATGGTAGGTGACCGAGTGATGTCCGGTGAGGATCTCATTAAAGCGCTCATGGTTTTGTTTAAAGTATCCGATCGGCAGCCCGGAAACGACATTGACGGGGACATTGATCGGTGTATTGTTTTTTAAAAACAGCCCCGCAATGGTCAGGGCCAGAATTCTGACATAATCGGTAATCAGTCGTTCCTGGTCCAATGTGAAGTTTAAAACATTCGACTGTTGCTCGGCCAGGTCGCCCACAAAATATGACTTACCGTCAATGGACACATGAATATGATCCGTTGGCACACTATCACCAAAATCCGCCCAGAATTGGATCTCAGACGCATCCCCGAAAATCGATTTAAATATGATGGTTTCTTGGCCGCTGGCGGCCTTTGTGAAACCGAAACCGATATCAATACCCAGAACCTCCATTTTTGCCTCCCTCAAGCTTATGGGCAACGCACTCGCTTGCATGTATTATCAATTTATATCGCATCGCTGCTGAAAAGTCAAAAAAATCCAGGGTGTCTAAAATCCCCTTAATTCTTAAATTTTATAATAATTTCAATATATTAGACAGTCTTTTAGGTGGCGCTGGTCGGGTCAGCGGCGCACCGGCGAAGATGGTGAACTGTCCCCAAAAATGAATGCACAGGACCTTGCGGAATCGGTTAATGAACGCATCCTTTCTATCATAACCTTATGAAAAAAGATTGTTGCGAGCTATATTATTTTTCGGGAAAATGGGGAAATTTCTTTAGCTTATATTGACCGAATTTTTTGATGGGTTTCATTCGATGATCAAATCGAAGGGCAATGCTTAAACAATCGTCCAATTGATCTGGAATTCGTTTTTTACAATGGATGCAATGTGATCGTCAAAGTAATGATGCTCTATGCGGTATGTTTTAGCGTCATATTCGATGTCAAGGTGCTGCGCGTCCGGCACCTGGATAACACGGCATTGAGAAAGCGCTTTGAGACCGATGCCGGCAGCCTTGAGTACCGCCTCCTTTGCTGTCCAGTACCGGAAAAACGTCTTAAAGGTCATATCCGCCAGCGCCCATTCAGTTTCAGTAGCGGTTTTTTTAAACAGAGATTTCGTTCGCGAACAAATTTTTTCAATATCAATGCCGACCGGCGACGGGGCGATTACGCCGCCGACGTATTCTGTCTTGTGGGTAATTGACCAATAATTTCCGTCGAAGGGCAGGGGTGCGTTTCGTTCATCCTGTGCCAGTTTTCCTATGGGGACCCGACTTCTTTCAGCAGAAAACTCCAACGCCTGCCGGGCCTGCCGACTCAAGAATTTGACGCGTTCTCTGGGTGTTAGTTCTTTAACCGTCTCCGGAACGCCCATTATCACGGGGTACAGGGTCTGATTTTGGATTTTGGATCTCGGATTGCGGATTGATTTCATGATTATCAGGTTCTGTCCTCTGTCATCTGACCTCTGTCATCTTTCCTCTGACCTCTGAGCTTTAGCGCCAGATCATAAACCGTTTTTTTCGGAAGATCATATTTTTGGGCAATAGTTCGGGCGATTTCGGAAAGGCTGCCGGTTTCATTTTCCAGTGCTGTTTTTAGCGTGGTTTTAATAATCTCAATGTCCATTTCTTTTAATTGCTCACAGCCCGATACCAGCAGGGTGCATTCCCCTTTAACGGTCGACCGCGCTTTGATGGTCTTTAAAATTTGCGACACCGTTCCTCTTAAAAATTCTTCATGCAGCTTGGTCATTTCCCGGGCCAGCACGGCATTCCGATCACCCATACAGGAGATGATTTCTTCCATTAGTGAAATAATGCGTTTGGGTGACTCATAAAATATCAGGGATGCTGTCTGAACGCCCAGCGCGGTCAGAAATTTGATTCGTTTTCCTTTTTTTTTGGGGGCAAAGCCAACAAACAGAAATGAATAGGTGGGTAGACCAGAAACGCTCATGGCGGTGGTGGCGGCGGTGACTCCTGGGATGGGGGTTACCGTGATTTTATTTTTGGTGGCGGCTGCTATCAAACGAAAGCCGGGGTCGGATACCGACGGTGTACCGGCATTGGATACCAGTGCAATCGATGTCCCGTCCAACAGTTTTCCGATCAGCTGCGGGGCTCGCTTTTTCTCGTTGTGCTCATGATAGGAGATCAGAGGCTTTTTTATCCGGTGATGGGCCAGGAAAGCGCCGGATTTGCGTGTATCTTCGGCGGCAATTAGATCAACCTTTCGCAAAAGGCTGAGTGCCCTGAGGGTAATGTCATCCCGGTTGCCGATCGGTGTGGCGACGACGTAAAGTATCCCCCTTTTTTTAGTATGGTTCGCGTCATTCATAGGCAAGTTCAAAGGCATTTTTAATGATTTCTACCTGTGGTTTGTCCCGGTTTGAAATTACGGCGACCACATCAAATCGCGCCCTGGCGGTGCTTTGGTCGGTCGCTTTCAGATAATACAGCGCGACCATGGATATTTTTTTCTGTTTTTGGGGTGTAACGGCCCATTTAGGGCTTCCGAAATGAACCGAGCTTCTGGTTTTGACCTCGACGAAAACAATTGTATCTTTATCTTTTGCGATGATATCAATTTCACCCAGCCGGGTGCGATAATTGGTTTCAATAATCTTATAACCCGCTTTTTTCAAATGCCGGGCCGCAAGCGCTTCCCCCTGTTCTCCAAATTTTTGTCGCCGATTTTTCATAAGAATTCTTTGACACCCTTGTACGTCTTCCGATGAATCGGACAATATCCAAATTCGCGGATCGCCGCCTTATGCGCCCGAGTCGGGTAGCCCTTATGCTGATAAAAGCCGAATTGTGGAAAGTATTCGTGATACCCTTCCATCAGTCGATCCCGGGTGACCTTGGCCACAATCGAGGCAGCGGCAATCGAAACACTGAGCGTGTCACCCCTGACAATCGGCTTCTGAGAAAGGCGCGATGAAATTCGGAATGGCCCGTCAATGAGGAGGCAATCGGGCTGAGGGTCTAAGTTATGGGTCGCTATGGACATAGCCAGCAATGAAGCCTGCAGGATATTGATGCGGTCGATTTCAGCCGCATCAACGATACCAATGCCCACCGAAACCGCCTGGGCATAGATTTTTTCGTAGAGCCGGGCCCGTTTTTTAGCAGACAGTTTTTTCGAATCAGTAACATCGGCGACCGAAAAAGCCTGCGGCAGAATCACAGCTGCAGAAACAACAGGACCGGCCAGGGGACCCCGACCGGCCTCGTCAATACCGGCAACCGCTCTAAAACCATTATCAGTGGCTTTTTTTTCGAAAAACCACAAATCCATGTTCAGATGTTCAGATGTCAGAAGACAGAAGTCAGGAATCAGATAACAGAGGACAGATAACAGAGGACAGACATTAGGGTTAAAAAAGCAGATGCGCTTATTTTTCTGTTTTCTGTCTTCTGATTTCTGTCCTCCGACCTCTGACCACTGTCTAGTGACACCTGGTCTTTTGAGATTAATTGAAGCGACGTTCTTTGATCCTGGCTGCTTTGCCTCTGAGTTTGCGCAGATAGTAGATTTTGGCACGTCTGACCCGGCCCCGGGTGATGACCTCGATTTTATCGATTGCGGGTGAATGCAGCGGAAAAATCCGCTCTACCCCGACACCGTAGGAAACCTTGCGGACGGTAAACGTCGCATTTGTACTACCTTTGCGTTTGCTGATGACCACGCCCTGAAAAATCTGGATACGTTCTTTTTCACCTTCTTTTATTTTTACGTGGACTTTGACATTATCGCCCGGTCCAAATGCAGGGTGGTCAAGTCGCATTTGCTCTTTTTCCAATTGATGAATTTTTTCCATCGTTCCTCCAAAAATTCTTTAAATTTCATTCAATGGCACGAGATACAAATTGCTCGTCAGTTGGTATTCGATTTTATTGTTAACGTTAAATTAGTTCGATTGGTTGGATTGGTTTAATTAGTTAATTGCGCCGCGGCCCTTTTTGAACCGGTCAGAAAAATATGATTTGCCAACAAACTAATCAAACTAATAAAACTAATGGAACCAATGAAACAAGCTCTATTTTTTACCCAGCAGCCGATCAAACATAATCGCCGCCGCAGAGCGCACCGAAAGATGGTTGTAGTCTGTTTTTCCCACAATCGGTTCGAGCACGTAATCGGCCGCGGAAATAAAATCTTCGCTCAAACCCCAGGCGGTGCCTAAAACCAGCACATATGGCTTGCCGTTTTTTAGCATGGCGCGAAATTTTTTGTAACTGATGTTGTTATGGTATTTCCGCGCGCAGGTCGCAACCGTTAGCGGCTGCGTGCCTTCCGAAACGGCTATTTGGTCAAGAACATCAGAGAACGTGTCATTGACCTGGATCATCTCCAGCGCGCTGCGCCTTTTGGGATTATATTGTGCCCCAATGCCCTCTGTCCAATGAGAAATAATCCGTTTAATCAGATCTTTCTGGTCTTCAAGGGGCGTAACGACAAAAAATGCATTCAGGCCGTATGTTTTGGTGGCCCTCGATATATCGTGTAAATCCAGGTTGGTCAAGGCGGATGCAATCGTCTCACCGTTTTTATTGACCACCGGGTAATGAATCAATGCCACATAAAGTTTGGGCATATCGGTTTGCCCGTTTACCCGTCAGCCCGTTCGCCGGTTTTCTTATGAGGGACGATCGAGCTAACCTTTCGTAATCTTTTTGGTTAATACCGTATTATGTTTAAGCAGTTCAGATTAAAATTTCGTGGAAATTATTTTCCCGTTTTCTATTCTTTGTGCGCTTTGTGGTGAAAATTTAATATATCCTGTATATTTCGGGACCACTTCTTTAACATTTCGATCTCCTTTTCGTTTAAATCCTTGTTTCGCAGGAGATCCGCTCGTTTCATTAGCGTGCGCATCAACGCGGATTCCAACCGCCAGTTTTCAATTTCCTCGTGATGCCCGGATAACAAAATGTCCGGTACCGCCTTGCCTTCAAATACTTGCGGCCGGGTGTAGTGGGCATGTTCGAGCAGGCCGTTTGCAAATGAGTCTTTTGCGGCAGCGTCTTCACCCCCCAGGGTGCCGGGAATCTGACGGGTGACGGCGTCGATGATAACCATGGCCGCCAGTTCGCCGCCGGTCAGCACATAGTCTCCGATAGAGATTTCATCATCAATCAGGTCGTGGTCGATGCGCTCATCGACCCCTTCATAGCGTCCGCATACGAAAACTAGTTCTTCATAAGAAGCCAGTTTATGCGCGATTTTTTGATTAAAAACACGTCCCTGCGGCGTCAGCAGAATTTTTTTGGCAGAAGGGGCATCCTGTTCGGCGGCGCGGATAGCCGCGGCTAAGGGCTCGGGTTTCATTACCATCCCGCTGCCGCCACCGTACGGCCGATCGTCAGTTACCTGGTGTCTGTCTTCAGCAAAATCTCTGATATTCAGGGTTGAGGCGAAAATTTTTTCCTGTTCAATTGCCCTTCTAATAATCCCGTGGTCCCAAAATGGGCCAAACATTTCCGGGAAAATAGTTAATACGACGAACTTCATTCTCAAATTACATCCGATATGACAAAAAGCAGCTCAATTGAAATTTTCTAATTAAGTTCAAGTTACAATTCTTCCAGCCCGTCGGGTAATTCAACCCGCATTATTTTTGCTTCGATATCGATCACGCGCACAACCGATTCAAGAGCCGGAATCAAGATCTCCCGGTCATCAGTTTTAACGACATAGACATCGTTGGCGCCGGTTTCGATAATCGACTCCAGGTGTCCGAGGTATCGATCGTCTGATGTGAAAACCTTCAGGCCGATCAGATCATACCAGTAATAAACGCCTGTTTCTAATTGTGGAAGTTCCGCTTTTTGAATCTGCAGGTCGGCTCCGACCAGCGTTTTTGCCTGACCACGGTGGCTGACGCCTTTCAGGGCCAAAAGCGCCCCGCGCGAATGCGGCTTGATCCAATCAATTTCGTAGCCGTCTGCGCTGCCGTCGGTGCTGCTGACCGTTATAGTGGTGCCCGGCTTGAAAATTTCCAGCGATTCAGCATATAAATGAATCTTGAGGGTTCCCTTGGCACCATGCACACCCACTATCTTACCGATGATGACTCGGTCCTTTATGGGCTCCGGCTTATTCAATAATTTCCAGCACCGTGCGTTTTTTTAATTTGGCAGATGCTGCACTCAGTATCGTTCGCATGGCCCGTGCAGTCCTGCCCTGTTTGCCGATGACTTTGCCCAGATCCTCTTTGGCCACTTTAAGTTCAAGGACCGAGGTCTGATTCCCCTCAATCTCTGATACACTGACGTCTTCAGGACGATCCACAAGTGCTTGAGCGATATAGCTGATCAGGTCTTTCATAGCGCCATCTCCTTTGCTTGCCGGTTGAGAAACAGGGGGGATGAACGACTAAACTCGTAGCTAACCGCATTAGCATTAGCCACTATGCATTATTGGCGAAGATGCCTTCTCTTTTAAAAAGGCTTTTTACCGTGTCTGACGGAACTGCTCCTTTTTTCATCCAGTATTTGATTCGATCCGGATTTAACGTTACTTCGGCCGGATCCTTTAAGGGGTCGTATGTGCCCACTTTTTCCAGGAATCTGCCGTCTCTGGGGTTTTCGCCGTCAGCGACAACAATCCGGTAAAACGGTTTTTTCTTGGCCCCGTGTCTTGCCAGTCTAATTCTAACGCCCATTAACATTTCTCCTTCAAAACGGCAGCATTCCACGGCCCATCCCGCGCATGCCGCCCTGGTTTAATTTTTTCAGCATTTTGAGCATTTGGGTGTAATTCTTTAAAAGCTTGTTTACGTCCTGAACCCGGGTTCCGCTCCCTTTTGCAATTCTTTTACGGCGGTTGCCATTGATAATTTGATGATTCCGCCTTTCCTGGGCTGTCATGGAATTGATAATCGCCTCAATTCTGACAAACTCCTTTTCATCGACCTGCAGATTCTTTAGTTGTTTCATTTGCCCCATACCCGGAATCATTTTTAACAGATCGCTAAAGGAGCCCATCTTTCGGATCTGAACCATCTGATCACGGAAGTCTTCCAGCGTAAACTGGCTTTTTCTAAGTTTTTTTTCTAGTTCTTCCGCTTTTTTTTGATCGACGACATCCTGGGCCTTCTCAATCAGGGTAAGGACATCGCCCATGCCCAGAATAATCGATGCCATGCGATCCGGATGAAATGCTTCGAGATCGCTGAGCTTTTCACCCACACCGATGAACTTGATCGGCTTGCCGGTTATGGATTTGATCGAAAGCGCCGCGCCGCCGCGGGCATCACCATCCATTTTGGTCAGCACGACACCGCCGATATCCAGGGTCTCATTAAATGCCCTGGCGATATTGACCGCATCCTGGCCGGTCATGGAATCGGCCACGAGCAAAATATCCGACGGTTTGACGGTGGTTTTAATATCCGCCAGTTCGGCCATCAGCGCTTCATCGATATGCAGACGTCCGGCGGTATCCAGCAGCAGGGTATCGCATCCTTGCTGATGCGCACCGGCCAGCGCCTCCTGACAGATTTGAACCGGCGCCTGATCCGTGCTCGACGGAAAAACCGGTACATCCAGCTGATTGCCCAGCTTTTGCAGCTGTTCGATTGCGGCCGGTCGGTAGACGTCTGCCGGGACCAGGTACGGTTTGCGGCCCATTTTTCTTAAAAATACGGACAACTTACCGGCAGTCGTCGTTTTACCTGAGCCCTGGAGGCCGACGAGCATTACCGCTGCCGGACTTCTTCCTGAAAGATCCAGTTGCTCATTGCGGCCACCCATTAATGCCGTCAGGGTTTCATTGACAATTTTAATCACCTGCTGGCCGGGTGTCAGGCTTTCGAGGACCTCCTCGCCCATGGCCCGCTCTTTAATGTCGGCGATAAAGCTCTTAACGACGCGATAGTGGACATCGGCTTCAAGAAGGGCCATACGGACTTCTTTCAGCCCTTCCGCGATATTCTTTTCCGTTAATTTGCCATGCCCTTTGAGCTTCCGGAAAATGCCATTTAATCGGTCGCTTAAGCTGTCTAACATACTTTTACCTGATTCAGAACATAAATTATTGAAAATACAATTGTAAAAGTGGTATGTCAAGTAAATTAATACCTTGATTTTGAATGAAAATTAATGAGAAGATCTCATTTTTGGTATTAGCAGGCCGAGCAAGTCAGCGATGTAGGCCAACATCCATTCAGTAAAAAGGATGAAAATCATTTTATCTCATTAATGTTCACCCTTTGGGCGAACCGGAGACTTCCATCTGCTGCGTTATTAAGGACGAGGCATAGTTTACTATAGCCTCGCCCTTAAGTGCCTTGCATATGAAACCCTCCAGCTCGTTCAAAATCAAGGTAATTTCTGAATTTTGAATAAAAAAAGATGAAAGGCTTTTTTGGGTTTTTAAAATTATGTTGAATCCTAAAAAGCAGAACATTCTTGAACTTGATCAGAATGCATTAGTCTCATGGCTCGACGATCAGGGAGTTGCGCCGTATCGGGCGAATCAGATTCTTAAATGGCTCTATACGCGGCAGACGGATCGATTTGACCGGATGACGGATTTGTCCAGTGATTTGCGGGCCCGTCTGGCGGATTTTTTTACCATCGAGCGTCTGACGACCGTACACATCGCAACTTCCAAAGACGGCACGCGCAAATATGTGTTTCAGCTCAAAGATGGAAAGCGAATTGAAAGCGTTCTGATACCGGAGCGCGACCATTACACGCTGTGTATTTCGAGTCAGGTGGGCTGTGCGCAGGATTGTGGGTTTTGCTTAACCGCCCAAATCGGGTTTCAGCGTAATTTAAGCAAGGCCGAAATTGTTTGCCAGGTACGCGATATCAAAAATGACCTCAAAGAGCCGGGATCCCTGACAAACCTGGTTTTTATGGGCATGGGCGAGCCGCTGGCCAATTACCAGAATCTGGTAGCCGCTATCCAGATCATCACCGATGGGAGCTTCGGCTTCGGCTTTGCCGGCCGACGGGTGACCGTGTCAACGGCCGGTCTGCCATCCCGTCTGGCAGACCTAGGCCGCGATACCCGTGTAAATCTGGCCGTTTCGCTCAATGCTGCCGATAACGATACCCGCAGCCGCCTGATGCCGATCAATCGAAAATTTCCCATCGAAAAATTACTCGCGGCCTGCCGACACTTTCCGTTGCCCGGCGGGCGGCGCATCACTTTCGAATATGTCCTTATAAAAGATGTTAACGACTCGGCCGATGATGCCCATCGCCTGGCCAAGCTGTTGCGGCCGATCAAATCAAAAATCAATCTGATTCCTTTCAATTCCCACCAAGGCTGCCTGTATCAGCGGCCGAATGAAGAAATCATTCTCCGATTTCAGAATATTCTGATCGATAATAACTACACGGTCATGATTCGCCGCAGCAAAGGACAGGATATTGCTGCCGCCTGCGGGCAATTGGCCGCTAATGGCCAACGGCCATAGGTGTCAGGTTTCTGAAAACAGAGGACAGAAGACAGATGGCAGAGGACAGAAAACAGAAGATAGATGAGAGATGCAGACTGGAAAGTAGGGCGGCCCTCTGCGGCTGCCAGCAGCCAGATTGATCGAAAGAGAAACTTCAGTTATGCGGAGTCCTATAAAACACCAATATCGAACAAGGAATATCGAATGTCGAAGGAATGTATTTTGTCTAGTTTTATTAAAAAAACCGGGCAAAACGAAACCACCCTCCGAAATACTGCAGTTTGCTGTTCGACAACTTAGCGTTTCATACGATACATCAAAATTGATCGAGCTGACACCTGAATCCGCCTTCGGCGGAACACCTGAAACCCAAATTCTAAATGAGCAACTTCTTGAAGTCGGCGGTGGGGATGCCGATGACCTCGATGACCTGTTTGCCGGCCGGGCTTTTGACAACCACCTCTATGGGCGTCAGGTTGGATGCCTTGCTGTAACCGACACAAATGGAACTTGCCAGATAAACAACTTCTTTTGAATCATCGTGAGGGACCAGTGCTATCGGGCTGGGGTGATCCTTGACATCAATGATCGTATCGGTTTGCGCATTGTGATATTTTAATATATTTTCGTTGTCTTCTTCGGTGCGCCCGACAATCAGTTTGGTGTCCCGGTTTAATCGAAAATGGCGCCCGAATTTTAACAGGTGCAATTCTTCTTCGCTGCATTCATTTTGATGGTCAAACAGGTCTTTTAGCCGCCTGGAATACCCGACGTCGGTCAATAGACAGCCGCCGGCCGGGGCGGGGTAATCGGTGATGCCGAATTTTGAGGCCAGCGCAATTTGCCGCTTGCGGCTCCGTCCTGCGATGTCGAGCAGGCGTTCCCGATCTACCAGTCCTTCCTTTTCCGGAATGGTTTCCGGAAGATTTTTTGCGCTTAAGGGCCGCAGAATATAGCCCTTGAAACCGGAGTGTTTGGCCACATACATCAGGGAAGATTTATTCTGGGACATCGGCCGCTGGCCAAGGACTTCACCGCTAAACAGAAAGTCAAAATTGTTTTTTTTCATCACCTCGCCGGCCAGTTTGAACATGAGCGCATGACAATCCATACAGGGGTTCATCTGTTTGCCGTATCCGGCCGGCGGATTCCTGAGCATTTTTATGTAAACCTGATAAATCGGTTTGACCGTCAAGGGAATGCCGGTTTTTTCGGAAGCCCTGCGGGCTTTGGTTGCCGTGAAAAACGGCGTTTCAAATGTGACCCATTCGACTTCAATTCCCTGGTCGCGCAATATCAGACCGGCCAGCGTGCTATCCAGCCCCCCTGAGCAAAGGCCTAAGGCACGTACTGTTTGTCTGCTTGTATTCATGACGTATCGTCTGCTTTTGAGATTTTTTTAGCCAATTGCCATTAATCCCTTTTTTGTTGTTCGTTGTCCGTGGCAGGTTGACGGTCTGATATTTTTCTGTCTTGACTGTATTTATAAAACCGGCGTATATCCTTCGCCTAAATACAGTATTCAACCACCATAGTTTTACAATAGGCTCTATAAGAAATTTTTGCAACTGACCACGGGCAACTGGCCACGGACCCATTGTATGCCGTCAAAACCACGCGCTGATAAAATTTGCAAGATCCTGCAAAAGATTTATCCCGAGGTCAAAACCCAGCTGTTCCATCAAAATCCGTTTCAACTGCTGGTGGCCACCATTCTTTCAGCCCAATGCACGGACAAACAGGTCAATCAGGTCACTCCGGTGCTTTTTAAAAGCCTAAATACGCCTGCTGATTTTGCCGCTGCACCCCTAAAATCCATTGAAAAATTGATTCGCCCCACCGGGTTTTTTCATAATAAAGCCAAAAATATTAAAAATTGTGCGAGAGCGATTTTAAACAATCATGACGGCCTGGTGCCTCGGACCCTGGAGGAACTGGTTAAACTGCCCGGGGTGGGGCGCAAGACCGCCAATGTGGTTTTGGGGGCTGCTTTTGGTATTCCCGGCGTTGTGGTGGACACCCATGTGGGGCGTATTTCAAATCGGCTCGGTTTAACGGAAAATAAAAATCCGGTAAAGATCGAATTTGATCTGATGGAACTCATCCCCCGGCGCGACTGGAACGATTTCTGCCTGCGACTTATTTTTTTCGGTCGCTCGACCTGCACCGCCCGCAAACCCAAATGCCCGCAATGTCCGCTAAAAAAAAGATGTCCCTGGCCCCATAAAACCACCTAGCGACCTTGAATTATTTCCATCCAGACATGGTCTTTTTCCTTATGAGCTCCGTTTTCGCGGTCTATCGGGCATAGTGCATGGCGCATAGGGCATAGTGTTTGAGCGAAATGATAAAATAGCGCCATTTTAATTGTACTAATTTATACAATATAATCTGAGTTTTATAAAAAACCTTGCCACTTTCCTGATCCTCAAAGCTAAGGCTAAAATTTACGCCTGTCATACCGAAAGTTCAACATCAAAACCGAATACGCTCAGATTTATTGTTATTTATTGTTATTATAATTCCTGTTTCTATTTAAGTATCAAAAAATATTGACAAATTATTACAATAAAAGCTATATAATTACTTTATTAAATAAGACCTCATCAATATTGTTTATGCATTTTTCTAAGAGGTACGATCTTTATGAAGCAACTATTATCCACCAAGGCGATCGCGGAGTTTTTGAATGTGAATGAAAAAATGGTTTACACCCTGGTGGCCGAAAAGGGCCTGCCGGCCTCCAAAGTAACGGGTAAATGGCTTTTTCCCAGGCATCTGGTGGAACAATGGGTTGAAACCCAAACCATCAACTATCCGGACACCGGCAACCTGCAGCCCCTCCAGCAGGGAATCCTCGTACTGGCCGGCAGCAACGACCCGTTGCTGGATCGTGCGATTTCACTTTTCAACAGCCAGTATCAAGCGCCATTGGCCGTTTTCGGAAATCTGGGCAGCATGGGCGGCCTGCGGGCCTTGCGTCAGAATCTTTGCCATATTGCGTCAAGCCACCTGCTGCAGGAAGATGAAGAAGAATATAATTTTGACTATGCTTTCCAGGAGCTGGACTCAATGCCGGCTGTTGTCAATTTTTCCCGGCGTGAGCAGGGCCTTTTGGTGGCGGCGGACAATCCCAAAAAAATTGCCGGTGTAGCCGATCTGGCGACACCCGGTATGCGAATTGTTAACCGGCCGCTGGGCACCGGTACACGCTTATTGCTGGACCGCGAATTCAAAAAGGCCGGCATCAAGGGTGAAAAAATTGAAGGCTACGGTCATGAAGTGCACCGACATCTGGATGTGGGCCTGGAAATTTTAGCCGGACGGGCAGATGCCGGTCCCGGCATCTGCGCAGTTGCCGGATTATTGAACATCGGTTTCATTCCCATTCGCTGGGAACGATTCGATTTGATGATTTTAAGGAATCGATTTTTTGATGAAGGCGTTCAACAGTTTTTAGGGCTTTTACACGAAAGCCCTTTCCGTAAGATGGCTGAAGCATTTCAGGGCTATGATATCAGCTTAAGCGGCAAAATGATTTATCCTGGCGCAATTGACAGATGACGGACGACAGATGCCAGAGGACAGAAAACAGATGATAGATGACAAGGGTTAGATGAAAAGGAGGATGTGATGAAACGGTTTGTGATGAAAATTATTCTGGTGGTTTTGACGACTTGTTTTATTAGTAACATTAGTTTGGCAGCGGAGAAAATAATAAAAATGTCGACGACAACCAGCACCCAGGCCTCCGGGTTGCTGGATGTTTTATTGCCAGAGCTGGAAAAAGATATCGGCATCAAGGTCAAGGTAATTGCTAAAGGAACAGGGGCGGCGATCCGGGACGGCATGGACGGCAACGTGGATGTCATCTTTGTGCATGCCCAAGCCCGCGAAGAAAAATTTGTCCGGGACGGTTTTGGAACCCGGCGCTATGCCGTCATGCATAATGATTTTGTTATTTTAGGCCCCCAAAAAGATCCGGCTGCTATAAAAGGACTCACCCATGCCGCCGTAGCCCTCAAAAAAATTGCGGCTACCCGAACTGGTTTTGTTTCGCGTGGCGATGACAGCGGCACCCATACAAAAGAGCAGGCGCTCTGGGAATCGACGGGTTTGCCGCTGGAAAAAAAGACCCAGACCATCGTCAAAAAAGGCAAGAAAACGGAAGTCAGTTTTGTCCATCCCCCGGGACTGGGGCAATGGTATCTGTCCATCGGGCAGGGCATGGGCAAGGCCCTGACCTTCGCCGATGAAAAACAGGCCTATATTCTGGCGGATAGAGGCACCTACATTAAATATAAATTCGGACGGGATGTGCCGATCGACCTGGCGGTGCTGTGCGAGGGGGATCCGACCCTTGCCAATCCCTATGGCGTGATTCCAATCAATCCGCAAAAACATCCGCACGTCAAATATGAATTGTCCAAATCCTTTGCCGAATGGCTGGTTTCAGGCAAGGGGCAGAAGGTTATCAATAATTATCGGCTTTTAGGCAAGCAGCTGTTTCATCCGGATGCGCTCAATGTAAGCAAAAAATAATCTCACGCAAAGACGCAAAGATACTAAGAGAATTCATAATCCTATCAAGCAAATGTGAGCAAAAATCGTGGATCTGCTGATTGACAGCTTTATTTCTGCCATCGCTCTGGTCATTTCTCTGGACCAGGAGATGGTCGACATTGTTGCCGTTTCTTTGAAGGTCAGCGGCTATTCAACGCTTTTTGCCGGCCTGGTGGGGATTCCGCTCGGATTTTTGGTGGCATTTGAATCGTTTCCGGGCAAGCGCTTTGTGATTACCTGCCTGAACACCTTGCTGGCGGTCCCGACTGTGGTGATCGGGCTCTTCGTTTATGCCTTTATATCCCGGCGAGGGGTACTGGGGCTTTTCGATCTGCTGTACACCCAAAAGGCCATTATTATCGGCCAGACGCTGCTCATTATACCGGTGGTTACAGCTTTGACCATCGCAGCCATCAGCAGAATTGATCAGCGCTATCGCAAAACGGCCATGACCCTGGGCGCCAATCGCCGGCAGACCGCCTTTGTAATATTCCGCGAAGCGCGTTACGGTATTGTGGCTGCGGTTATTGCAGCCTATGGCCGCGTAATCTCGGAAGTGGGCATCAGCATGATGCTGGGCGGAAACATTCGCGGGTTCACCCGCACCATGACCACCGCGATGGCCCTGGAATATGACAAAGGCGCTTTTACCCTGGCAGTGGCGCTGGGCATTGTGCTGCTGGGTCTGAGCTTCGGGATGAATCTGATGTTTCATTTATTTCAGGGAAGGGTCCGCTCCTGATGCTCTTTGATATTTCAGATCTGACCAAAACATTCAGTGATCGCACTGTTCTGGATGTTCCTGCGCTTGCACTCAAAAAAGGTGAAATATACGGGCTGCAGGGCCCTAACGGTGCCGGCAAGACCACCCTTTTAAATATTCTGGCATTTTTAGAGCGTCCGACCGCGGGCATTGTTTCTTATAAATCAAAGCCGGTGCAGTATTCTGAGCCTTTTCTGCGGCAATTACGCAAGGAAGTGGTTCTGGTTGATCAACTGCCCCTTCTGTTTACCACCACTGTTTTTAATAATATGGAATTCGGACTGAAAATTAGAGGCATTTCAAAAGAAGAGCGAAAACGCCGAATTCTCAAAGGTCTTGCTATGGTTGGAATGGGGGATTTTGTTTATGCCCCCGCCAATCAGCTTTCAGGCGGAGAGACCCAGCGGGTGGCACTGGCCGCCCGGTTGGTGTTGAAGCCGGAAATTTTGCTGATGGATGAGCCCACCGCCAATGTGGATATTGCCAGTGCCCAGCAGATCAAAGAAGCCGCTTTAATGGCGCGCCGGGAATGGGACACCACCCTGATCATAGCCAGCCACGACCGGGACTGGCTTTATAATGTATGTGATCAGGTGATGCACCTGTTCAAAGGTCGTTTATTCGGCACCGGCAAAGAAAATATCATTTTCGGTCCCTGGCGCCATTTGAGCGGCAGTCTGTGGGAAAAAGAATTGCCCGATGGCCAGTGCATCCGTTTATCCGGTCCGCCTGAGCCGGGTGCAGTGGCCATTCTCGAACCCCCAGCAATCGCCAACGGCACGGATACCCAGTCGGCTGACACTGATGCCTATGTCCTGAACGGAATTGTTTCCCGTTTGACCCTGGAAAAAAACAGCGCCGACATTATGGCAACCATTCTGATCGGCAACCTGCCGTTTACCTTGAAATTGCCCCGTCAGAAGATCCAGCAGGAAAATCTTTATCCCGGCCAGAAGGTAACGCTGATTTACAACCCGTACTCCGTTAAATGGCTCTAAAATGGTTTCCAAACCCTAATTTCTTGCCGGATGTCAAGGTGTCAGCTTCCACGCGATTTTCACTGTTTTGAATATCGAATATCGAACAAGGAATTTCGATTGAAGAAGTTTTCTTACCCTTCGACATTCATTATTCCTTGTTCGGTGTTCTGCGGTTCTCTGTCTTCTGACACCTGACACCCGAAACCTGACAGCTGATAGACGGTGGTCGCAGCGCGGTGCACAAAGCGCCAAACCTACAAGCCTTTTTAAAGAATGACGGATATATACCGGATGGCGACGAAGAGCAGGGTGAGGATCAGGATAATCTTTATGATTTTGGCCGGCATATACTTTTGCAGACGCGCGCCGCAGTAGATGCCCAAAAAGCCGCCGGCGCCGAACAAGGCCCCCAGCGTCCAGTCCGGTGCGATTGCCAGGCCGGTGTATGCGAAAAAAGGCGCAATCCCTGCATAAAAAACAACCCCGGCAATTGAGGTGGCAAACGTGGCCATCAGAGTGGCGCCGGCGATGGTGTACACCGGCAGGCCGAAGAACGCCACCAGAAACGGCGCAATAATGGCGCCCCCGCCGATACCATAAGTCCCGCCGACAATTCCGACCATAAATGCCAGCACCAGCAAAACGATGGTATTGAAAGTAAAGATTTCGCCGTAGAAACTATAACTGAATCTTGTGAGGGAGACCTCTAAGGTTTTTACGCCCGGCGTCTGATTGTTTTCATTTTCCGATGGCGATTCTTTGTTATCCTGGTCGGCATAAAAGCGCTGTTCGGCAGTTTTTGCTTTTTTTTGTGCCAAGTCATTTTTTTTGATCATGGAATAAAACAGTCTCAGGCCGATATAGAGCAACACACAGCCCGCGAAAAATTTGAAATTTTTTGGATCCGGCAAATACCGAATCCTGATAACAGCACCAATAAATATGCCGGGCAGGGTTCCTATTATAATTACCCAGGTCAGCGGCCAGGACATGCGTTTTTCGCGCATGTAGCGATAGACGCCGCTGGGGATGGCAATGACATTGTAGAACATGTTCGTGGGAGAGACTGCGGGGCTGATAAAACCCAGAACGCTGACCTGAAACGGCAATAAAAGAAAAGCACCGGAAACCCCGGCCGTCGAAGTAAACAGTGAGATAATAAAAGCCACCCCAAAAGGGATTAATGGAGAAACTGTAACACCTGAAACCTCAAAATGCATGGACCTGAATCTCCGGTGGCTTGATGTTCAATGCAATGGCTGAATTCTGCACGATTCGGAGGCTTTCATATGCAAGGGGCTCAACATATAGAATTCAATTATTAAAATATTTTCTGCTTAATAGCAAACCGGAAAATGGATTTTGACGGGTTTTACTTTGCATGATGGTTGAATTAAGATAGAATTTATTATAATAGGTACAACTTTGACAAAATACAAATGATAACCACCTTATTGTTTACTCCGGCGGGCAAATCAAAGCCGGAGCGCTCATAGATGAAATCGAAAACCAGATTGAATTTGCTAAAAGAAAAGGATGCATCAGTGAAAGTGGGTAGAAACGATCCCTGCATCTGTGGCAGCGGGTTAAAATATAAAAAATGCTGTCTGGAAAAAGAAGTGCAGGATAACAAAGATCCCGGGGCTTTGTATGCCCAGCGATACAAAATTCAGCTCAAAAAAGAAGCCGATATAATGGGTATCCGCAAGGCCGGGCAGCTGGTGCTGGACACCTTTGAGCAGATTACCGATAAAATCAGGCCGGGAACGAAGACTGACGACATCAACACCATCGTACATGAATTTACCGTTAAAAACGGAGCCCGGCCGGCACCTTTAAATTACAGAGGATTTCCGAAAAGTGTCTGCGTTTCGGTCAATGAAGTGGTTTGCCACGGCATTCCCGGGCCGCGGGTGCTGGAAGATGGCGATATCGTCAATGTCGACATCACCTCGGTGCTGAACGGCTATTACGCGGATGCCAATCAAACTTTTTTTGTCGGCACGCCCGGACCCGAAGCCCTCAAAATCGTCAGCGTTGCCAGAGAGTGTCTAAAGCGCGGTATCTCCATGGTAAAACCCGGCAACACCATCGGCGATATTGGCTGGGCCATACAAAGGTACGCCGAGGAAAAGGGGTGTTCGGTGGTGCGGGATTTTGTCGGCCATGGCGTCGGGTTTGAATTTCACGAGGCGCCCCAGGTTCCGCATTTTGGTCAGAGGGGGCAGGGCATCCGTCTCATTCCGGGCATGGTTTTTACGATAGAACCCATGATCAATCTGGGCAACCATGACCTGAAAATCCTGGAAGATAACTGGACGGCGGTGACCAAAGATAAATCGTTATCCGCCCAGTTTGAGCAGACCATTCTGGTAACGCAGGCCGGATATGAGAGCCTGACTCCCTACGACCTATCCTAAGTTGAGCGTTTCAAATTTTAAAAAGGACAATGTTTTTGATTTTTAAGGAATTCTATCTTTTTAATTTTTTAAAATTTGAAACCCTGCGGGCTTGCCGATCTTACCGCATCTACAGTGTCAGATGCCGTCCCGCATAGGCAACTATAGCGGAACGACCCCTTCCTTGTAGCTGCGGCAACCTCGACAATCGCTCAACTCAGGTCATAATTCCTAAGTTGAGCGTTTCAAATTTTAAAAAGGCGTACAATTATTATTGAAAGAAATTACACAGCAGAGGTCATTCCTTCCGGCCGCTGACCCGTCTTTTTCGCGACAATCTGTAAAATTCCCAGCATGATCAGCACAATCACGATGATACAGGTGCACATTGCATTGGCGCTCGCGGTCCAGCCGTCATTATCGAGCATGATGATTTCTATGGCTGCCAGATGGACGGTGGCGGAGACCAGAAAGATCACGGCACTGATGGTGGTCATTGAGCGCATGAAAAAATAGACGAAGTTCTGAAAGAAGGCCACTCGTGAAAGCGGGAATATGATTTTAAAAAACGTTCGCAAGGTATCCCCACCCAGGCTGATGGAGGCTTCCTCGATGGATGGATCGATATTTCGCAGATTGGAAATACTGGCTAAGATGCCCAGAGTAAAATTACAGATCACGATATTGATCACAATGATCCAGGGCGTGCCGTAGAAAAAGTAATAAGGTTTGTTAAAGGCCAAGATATAGCCCAGTCCCATTACCAGTCCGGGGATCGCCGCCGGCATCACCGACAGCAGGTAAATCGTCTGCTTGAAAAAAGGCTTGCGCGTCTCCATGACATAGCCGGCAACCAGGGTAATGAAAGCGCCGGTAATCCCCACGATCAGCGAAACCCACACGCTGGTCCAGATGGCAGAATAGCCCGCGATGGAAGGAAAACTGTAATGGGCCAGGGTCAACGACCAGTCATATGGCCAGATTTTAACAAAGGAGCCGATGATAACGGTGGCAAAAACCAGAAAAATAGCAAAAGTGACCAGGCTGCAATATATCGAGTAGGAAATTTTTTTTAGCGGCCGCGACGGCGGAATCACGGGCCTGGCCGCCCCGCTGATCATGGAAAAGGTTTTGCGGGAGATATAATAATTTAACATAAAGGCCATCAGCGAAGGCACCAGTAAAATAATACTGATGGTCGCCCCTAAATCAAAGCGGTAGAGATTGGTGACCTGGGCGTAGATTTCGGTGGCCAGCACATTATAATTGGCGCCGATGACCACCGGGTTGCCAAAATCGGTAATGGTCAAATTGAAGGTCAGGGCCGCGGCGCTGAAGATCCCGTATTTTGCGGACGGCAGCGTAATGCGGGTGAACACTTTGAAGGGCGATGCGCCCAGACTTTCGGCCGCCTCATCCAGCCGGATGTCCACTGCCGAAAGGGTGGTATATAAGATGACAAAAGCATGGGGCAGGCAATACAGAACTTCTGAAACAATAATCCCGGTGGCCCCGTAAATATTCCAGTCGGTTTTTAAAAGATGGGCCGTAATCAGGCCGTTGCGGCCGAACAGATAGATCAGCGCCAGGGCTTGAACAATCGAGGGTGCTATCAGCGGCAGCATGATGACATTGCGAAAAAAGGTCTTGCCGCGGATGGTGGTGCGGGTCATGGCATACGCGTAAAAGAAAATAATAATCGTGACGATAATCGTGGTGACCGCTGACACGTACAGACTATGCCACAGCGCTCTGAGAGTATAGGCGGTGGTGAAATATTTTTGAAAATTTGCCAGGGTGAAATTGGCCAGGGCAAACTCGCCGCCTTTGAAAAAACTCATCTTGAGGATGACCGACAGGGGGAAAAGCATAAAAAAGCACAGAATCAGGCCGATAAAAATGGTGACGGTGGGAATGATGAATCGATCGATTTCCATCCGTGCGCCAGAAACCTGGTACTGTGGAGCTACGGCAACGTCTGATGAGGAAGATTCCATATTTTTAGGTTGGCCCGTTGAGCCCGTTATAAAAGGAAAAAGTCCTGCTTTTATTTTTAAACCGGCCAACGGGCACAACCGGCTCAACGGACTCAACCTTATTTAAGATAGCCTCTAGATGAGTTTTCTGAACAACTCCGAATACTGATGAAATTCATCCGGCGGGAAATAGAGTTTAAATTTAT
>Ga0265303_10000123_pt1 | contig 36671 bp, 34 predicted proteins | sample Helome_2_FD_192494 | JGI IMG/M metagenome (GOLD analysis project Ga0265303, IMG submission 192494) | Marine sediment microbial communities from subtidal zone of North Sea - Hel_20160317 (Illumina Assembly) | ecosystem: Environmental > Aquatic > Marine > Subtidal zone > Sediment ... | reverse complement strand
GCGTCGGGCTTCATGGGCTGCAAGCGCCAGCCGCGGAGCTTGATCTCGGCAATTCAGGGACCGCGATGCGCTTGATGACGGGTCTGCTGGCCGGGCAGCCCTTCGACAGCGTGCTGACCGGGGATGAATCCCTTACGGGCCGTCCGATGGGACGTATCATCAAGCCCCTCGGCGAGATGGGCGCAGTTATTGACAGCAACGATGGCAAGCCGCCACTGACTGTCCACGGGAGCAAGCGCCTGACCGGTATCAACTACGAGATGCCCGTTGCGAGCGCGCAGGTGAAATCGTCGATCCTGCTGGCCGGACTGTATGCCAGGGGGGCCACGGAAATAGTCGAGCCCGCAGTTTCGCGCGACCATACCGAGCGCATGCTGAAGTCGATGGGTGTCTATGTATATGTGAACGGCAATCGCATCGGTATCAGGGGTGTTCGGCGGCTCAAGGCATGCGAGATCAAGGTGCCGGCAGACCTGTCGTCGGCCGCATTCCTTATACTTGCGGCGCTGTTGTCTGAAGATGCCGAACTTCTCATCAGCAATGTCGGCATGAATCCAACGCGAATCGGAGTTATCGATATTCTGCAGGAAATGGGTGCCAACATAAGGTTTGAACGACCGCAACTGTTTGGCTCGGAACCGGTCACCGATATCCGCGTGCGCGCATCACAACTGCATGGTGGCACGATCGATCCCGGCCTGGTCTCGCTCGCGATCGACGAATTCCCGGTTCTGTTCGTTGCTGCCGCAGCCGCGAACGGCAAGACTGTCTTCGCGGGTCTCGAGGAGCTGCGAGTCAAGGAGAGTGATCGAATTGCCGCCATGGCAGCCGGACTGCAGGCGCTCGGGATCGAGGTCGAAGAAAAGCCGGACGGGGCGATCGTGCACGGCGGCCAGTTCAAGGGCGGAACCGTACAGAGTTTCGGCGACCACCGCGTCGCGATGTCTCTGGCTGTGGCCGGTGGCGTCGCTGACGGCGAGGTTGTGGTTCAGGATACCGCTTCCGTCGAGACGTCGTTTCCGGGATTCGTGTCGTGCATGGGATCGATCGGCGCCGCTATCGAGCGCCACGAGGATCAGGCAGATGGCTGAGAAAGCCCCGGTCATTGCGATCGATGGTCCGAGCGGATCCGGCAAGGGCACGATAGCGCGGCGTGTGGCCGAGGCCCTGGGATATCACCTGCTCGACAGCGGGGCCCTGTATCGCTTGACGGCATTGTCGGCCACGCGCAAGGGCGTTGCCCTGGATGATGCGGACGGACTTGCCGAAGTGGCGAGGACCCTCGACGTACGCTTTGACAGCGACGAGGCAGGCGGGGAGCGCATCTGGCTTGGAGATAACGACGTAGCGATGGAAATTCGCACGGAGAAAGCCGGAGCAGGGGCCTCGACCGTGGCCGCGATACCCGCCGTGAGGCAGGCGCTGCTGGAACGCCAGCGGGCTTTCCAGAGGCCGCCGGGACTGGTCGCAGACGGACGCGACATGGGTACCCAGGTGTTTCCTTCCGCAACGGTAAAAATTTTCCTGACGGCGAGCGCCGAGGAACGCGCCAAAAGGCGCCATAAGCAGTTGAAAGACAAGGGCTTGGATGTTAGCCTTGCCGCCCTTTCACGGGACATAGAGGACCGTGACCGGCGGGATTCCGAGCGATCGGTTGCACCGCTCAGGCCCGCAGAGGACGCCAGGATCCTGGATTCCTCGGGCCAGTCCATCGAGGCTGTGACGCAAACAGTGCTGGATTGGGTCGCAGAACTCTAGACTCCAGGGAAAGAACTTTGGATAGGATCGGACAGGATGTTCGCTCCTTTTTTTGTAATGACCGTCGGTAGCAGGATGCAACCAGCGTTTGGGTGGGAACTGAAGTTCCCGTGGGTTTTTAAACATGTCTGAAAGTTTTGCTGAATTATTTGAAGAAAGTTTTGCCAGTCGACAGATAAAGCCGGGTTCAATCATTACCGGTATCGTTGTCGCGGTAAATGACGATGTGGTTATCGTCAGTGCCGGTCTCAAGTCAGAGGCCGTGATCCCCGTAGAACAGTTCAAGAACGACAAGATTGAAGGCGAAATCTCTGTCGGTGACGAAGTTGAAGTCGCACTGGACGCCGTCGAGGACGGCTTTGGTGAGACCAAGCTGTCACGCGAGAAGGCCATTCGCGCACGTACCTGGATTGAGCTCGAGAAAGCATTCGAGGACGGTGAAGTCGTCGAAGGCATTATCAATGGTCGCGTCAAGGGTGGCTTTACGGTCGAAATCGACAATGTCCGCGCATTCCTGCCGGGCTCGCTCGTCGATGTTCGCCCGGTTCGCGATCCTGCGTATCTCGAGGGCAAGAGCCTCGAGTTCAAGGTCATCAAGCTTGACCAGCAGCGTAACAACGTCGTCGTGTCGCGTCGCGCCGTTGTTGAAAAAGAATACTCTGCCGAGCGCGAAGCTCTGCTGGCAGAACTCCAGGAAGGCAAGACGGTCAAGGGTATCATCAAGAACCTGACCGACTACGGTGCCTTCGTAGACCTGGGCGGCATTGATGGATTGCTGCACATCACCGATATGGCCTGGAAGCGCGTGAAGCATCCTTCCGAGGTCGTCGAGGTAGGCCAGGAAATCGATGTCAAGATCCTGAAATTCGATCGTGAACGCCAGCGTGTATCGCTCGGCATGAAACAGCTTGGCGATGATCCGTGGCAGGATCTCGCACGTCGTTATCCGCCGCAGACCCGTATTTTCGGCAAGGTTACGAACATTGCGGACTACGGTTGTTTCGTCGAGATCGAGGATGGGGTCGAGGGCCTGGTGCATGTCTCCGAAATGGACTGGACCAACAAGAACGTCAACCCGTCGCGCGTCGTCTCGGTTGGCGAGGAAGTCGAGGTCATGGTCATCGAGATCGACGAGGAACGTCGCCGTATTTCGCTCGGTATCAAGCAGTGCAAGTCGAACCCGTGGGCCGAATTTGCCACGACGTTCAATCGCAGCGACAAGGTGACGGGCCAGATCAAGTCGATTACGGACTTCGGTATCTTCATCGGTCTCGATGGTGGTATCGACGGACTCGTTCATCTTTCCGACATTTCCTGGGATCTGCCCGGCGAAGAAGCCGTCCGCAATTACAAGAAAGGTCAGGAGATCGAGGCAGCCGTGCTGGCTATCGATGCGGAGCGTGAGCGTATCTCGCTCGGGATCAAGCAACTCGAGAAAGACCCATTCTCCGGTTGGCTGGCCGCGCATCCGAAGAACTCGATCGTCAAGGGTACGGTCACCGAAGTCGATGCGCGCGGCGCATTGGTCGATCTCGGCGACGGCGTCTTTGGTTCGCTGCGCGCGTCCGAACTGGCCAGGGGCCGGGTCGAGGATGCTCGCACGATGATCAAGGTCGGCGAAGAAATCGAAGCCAAGTTCACGAACGTCGATCGCAAGAATCGCGCGATCGCGCTCTCGATCAAGGCCAAGGAGGTTTCGGAGGAGCAAGAAGCGGTCAGCAGCTACAAGTCTGATTCGTCGGCAGCCCCTGTAGGAACCACGCTTGGCGAGCTTCTGAAGGAAAAGATGTCCGGCGGAAGCAAATAATAAGTAAAAAAGGTAGCCCGGACCGCCCGGTCCGGGCTATTATTGTCTTTACTATCCGTGGGTTACGCTGACAAGGCGGTACGGCGAAAAGTAAAATGACAAAATCTGAACTGATAGAAGCAATCTCCCGCAAGCAAAAGCACCTTCCTGCCAAGGATGTGGAACTCGCCGTCAAGCACCTGCTCGACCTGATGAGCGATTCCCTGGCACAAGGCCAGCGCATCGAAATTCGTGGCTTTGGGAGTTTCTCATTGCACTATCGACCACCGCGCATCGGTCGTAATCCGAAGACTGGCGAAGCAGTCGCGCTGTCGGGCAAGTATGTGCCGCACTTCAAGCCGGGCAAAGACTTGCGCGAACGTGTCAACGAGAGCCGCCATTTCCCGATCAAGAATTGATCGACCGCAGCACAACACAGGAGTAGTCGCATGCTGAAGCGCGTCGGCTTGCTGATTCTGATTGTTGTAATCGCGATCTTTATGGCCACGTTCACGGCCATCAACACGGGCACAGTCGATATTGACCTGGCCTTCGCCAGGTTTACTCAGCCCCTGCCGCTCGTGCTCACGGTTACTTTTGCGCTGGGCTGGCTGTTCGGCATCTTGTGCATGGGGTTTTTCGCGCTCAGGCTTTTCAACGAGCGGCGCGCGTTGAGGCGCTCATTACGTCTCTCTGAAAGCGAGGTCACGAGTCTCCGCGGCTTGCCCCTGAGCGATGCCGACTGAGTCGACATTCCTGCTTGCTGGTCTGTTTCTGTTGTTGGCGGCAGCGGGCTGGGCGATGGGGAGATTCGGGGAACGTGACGACGAAGACGCGCCGCCGCCGCTCAATGTTGATTACCTGAAGGGCCTCAACTTCCTCCTCAATGAGCAAACTGACCAGGCCCTGGAGCACTTCCTGCGCATGGTGCGCGTCGACGATAAGACGATAGAGACGCACTTCGCGCTCGGCAGCCTGTTTCGACGCCGGGGCGAGGTCGACCGGGCCATTCGTATTCACCAGAACATTATTGCGCGACCGGATCTCGCATCCGAACAACGCGATCAGGCGCTTTACTCGCTCGCCAAGGATTACCTTGGGGCAGGACTGCTGGACCGCGCAGAGGACATCTTCTCGCGCTTAGCCGGAGGCTCTCGCTACCAGGTGCAGGCGCTCGAGAGCCTTTGCAACATCTACGAACAGGAACGAGAGTGGGAAAAGGCCATTGACGCAGGAAAGCGCCTGGAAGTTCTGGGCGGGCGTTCGCTGGCATTGCAGATCGCGCACTACTATTGCGAGCTGGCCGAAGGGGCCGCAACGGCGAAGGATTTTGCTGCAGCACGCGCCTACGTCAAGAAAGCGCAGTCCGGGCGACCACGGACGCTGCGCGGTGCCCTGACACGCGCCCATATTGCCCGGGAAACCGACGACAGCAACACGGCGCTGCGCCTGTATCACCGAATAATCGACGAAAATACCTACCTGATTGCTGAAGCTTTGCCAGAGATCGTGTCTATCTACGAACGTGAGAACGCGACGGCAGATCTCGATCGCGCGCTGAAGTCGCTGTTGGCAAAATACCCGGAGCGCAGCTCGCTGGTCGCGTACACGGCTATCGTCAATAATCTGGGCGGTATCCCGATAATCGACGATTGCGTCGAACAGTACATTCTCGACGAGCCCACGCTCAGCGAGTTTATCGACCTGCAACAACTGGCTCTCGGTGATACGGATTCCCACGACTCCGCTCTGGCCAAAGTTCGCGGCGCACTGTCGAAACTGGCCCGCGTAACGCCGCGCTACCAGTGCCAGGAATGCGGATTTTCCAGTCAGCGACTTTTGTGGCAGTGTCCGAGCTGCCGTAACTGGGAAACGCAACGACCTGCTGCACGCGTCCAGTTCGATACGGTGCTGCAGCACAGCATCACGAATCCCTAGCCGTTTCTGGCCGAATTCCCCTGATTCAGGGCGGGCGCACAATCGCGGCCCTATCTAGGCTCCTTATAGCCGCAAGAGCGCGGCGCGATCATCACGAAAAGGAGCTTATGATGAGAATCTCAAAATATTTCCTGGCGGTACTGCTTTGGCCCGTGTTTGCTTTTGCCGGGCCAGTCAACGTCAATACGGCGGATGCCGAGACGATTTCCGCTGAACTCAAAGGGGTAGGCCTCTCGAAGGCCAGGGCAATCGTCGAATACCGGGAAAAGCACGGCCCGTTTCGCAGCGCCGACGACCTCTCGCTTGTCAAGGGCATCGGAGATCGAACCGTCGAGCTCAACCGTTCAGACATCCAGGTGTCAGTGGCGAAAAAGCGATAAGTATCCTGTTGTCGGCATTGGGTCGCGCTGCTCGCTCCGGCGCGACCCGTTTTTTTTGGCTATCATTGCGGTCCGATTGGCGTGACGGTAGCCCGAATTGAAACAGACAGTAAGAGCAGCGGTCTTCCCCGTGGCAGGAAGAGGCACGAGATTCCTGCCGGCGACCAAGGCCAGCCCCAAAGAGATGTTGCCGATCGTGGACAAGCCGTTGATCCAGTATGCGGTCGAGGAGGCCATCGAGGCCGGCGCAACCAAGCTCGTATTCGTTACAGGCAGCTCCAAGCGTGCGATCGAGGATCACTTCGACAAGGATGCCGGTCTCGAACAGGCACTCAAGGCTTCGGGTAAGGATGAGCTGCTGCGCTCGATCCAGGACATCGTGCCCAAAGGGGTGTCCTGTATCTACATTCGCCAGGGTGAGCCGCTGGGGCTTGGCCATGCAGTCTTGTGCGCGCGACCGGCCGTCGGCGATGAGCCTTTCTACGTGCATCTCGCGGATGACCTGATCGCCGGCAATCCGGGGACCTTGACGCAGATGGCGGATCAATACTCAGTGCACGGTGGCAGTGTTATTGCGGTTGAGACCGTCCCTCGTGAGAGCACGTCCAGCTACGGCATTGTCGCGGTTGACGGGAACCAGCGGATCACCGAGATCGTGGAAAAACCGGCACCCGAGGTCGCGCCGTCCAACTCCGCGGTCGTGGGCCGCTACCTTCTTGCACCAGAGATCTTCGACAAGCTGGAGAACATTGGCCAGGGCGCGGGCGGCGAGATTCAGCTAACCGATGGAATCGCCGATCTGCTCGGCGAACAGGCCATCTACGCCTATTCATTCACGGGCGTCCGCTACGACTGCGGCAGCAAGCTTGGGTACCTGCAGGCGACCGTGGCCTACGGCCTCGAGCACCCGGACACCGGCGACGAGTTCCGTCGGCACCTCGAGAAGCTCGTCTCCCGGGATTAGGTCGCAGTCGGTAGATTCCGACGAGAGACCTCAGCAGATCGAACTACGAAGGCCAAAAAAAGGCCTCCACCTGGAGGCCTTTTAGAATTTGGCTCCCCGACCCGGACTCGAACCAGGGACCAATTGATTAACAGTCAATCGCTCTACCAACTGAGCTATCGGGGAATAGCGCGCTACCATCCGGTACCGCGGGTCGCGATTTTGGTCCAGCACCGCACCCTTGTCAAGCCGCCAGCACCCGATTCATGCGATTCATTGATTCTTCGAGCGTTTCCATGGAACAGGCGAAGGAAAAGCGCACGTAATCGGGCGCCCCGAAGGCCGATCCGGGCACGCAGGCGAGATCCCCTTCCTTGAGCAGCATCTCGACCAGCTGCACATCATTTTCGAGTCCGAGCCGCTCCAGCACGCCGGCGACCTTGGGAAACGCATAAAAGGTGCCTTCACCTGGTCGGCAGTCGAGGCCCGGGATTTCGTTCAGAGCGGAGACAAAAAAGTCATGGCGTTCGCGATAAGCAGCCGCCATCCGGGCTACGGGAGCCTGGTCTCCATCCAGCGCGGCCAGTGCCGCCGCCTGCGACACGCTGCAGGGATTCGACGTGCTCTGGCTCTGCACTGTTTTCATCGCCGAGATCAGCTCCCTGGGGCCCGCTGCGAAGCCGATGCGCCAGCCCGTCATGGCGTAGGCCTTCGAAACACCATTGGTCGTAACGATGCGCTCGTGAAGCGACGGACAGGCTGTGGCAAAGCTCGAGAAGGCTTCGTCGGCCCAGTGGATGTGCTCGTAGATGTCGTCCGACACTGTCACGACCCCGGGGTGCCGCTCGATGACACCTCCGAGCGCCTCGAGGTCCGACCGGCTGTAGCTTGCCCCGGTGGGATTCGAGGGGCTGTTGAGAATGAGCAGCTTCGTCCGGTCGGTTATTGCCGCTTCGAGCTGTGATGCGGTGATCTTGAAGTCCTGCTCGATGCCCGCGTCCACAATAACCGGAGTGGCTCCTGCCAGCCGCACCATGTCCGGATACGAAACCCAGTAGGGCGCCGGAATTATCGCTTCATCGCCCGGTCCGAGCAGGGCAAGACACAGGTTGAACAGGGCCTGTTTTGCCCCGCAGGTCACGACGATCTCGGCAGGCTCGTATTCGAGCTGATTCTCACGCGCGAACTTGCGCTGAATCGCAGCTTTGAGCTCTGCCGTGCCATCGATAGGCGTGTACTTGGTCTGGCCCGCAGCAATCGCTGCAACGGCTGCGTCCTTGATGTGCTGTGGCGTATCGAAATCCGGCTCACCCGTGCCGAGGCTGATAATGTCGCGGCCGGCTGCTCGCAGCTCGGTCGCGATCGCCAGGACCGCCCCTGTTGGTGACGGCTTGACGGCCGCCATCCGATTGGAAACTGATAAACTCACTCGATTGCCTCCGGGATACAGAAACGCATGGTACGTGATTCCAAAGACCTTCCCAACACGGACGTTGATGAACGCGATCGGCTGACGCTGGTCGCGGATTTCGAGCCTGCCGGAGACCAGGAGCAGGCGATTGCCGGCCTCGTTGAGGGCCTCGATGACGGCCTGGCCAGGCAGACACTGCTCGGCGTGACGGGATCGGGCAAGACCTTTACGATTGCAAACGTGATCGCTGAACTACAGCGGCCTGCGATTATTCTCGCACCGAACAAGACCCTGGCGGCGCAGTTGTATGGGGAGATGCGGGATTTTTTCCCGCGCAACGCCGTCGAGTATTTCGTCTCCTATTACGATTACTACCAGCCTGAAGCCTATGTCCCGAGTTCGGATACCTATATAGAGAAGGACGCCTCGGTCAACGAGCACATCGAACAGATGCGCCTGTCCGCAACGAAGGCCCTGATCGAGCGTCCCGATGCCATCATCGTTGCGACCGTGTCAGCGATCTACGGGCTTGGCGATCCCGAAGCTTACTTCAGCATGGTCCTGCACCTGGTGCGCGGCGACCGGGTCGATCAGCGCAAGATACTGAGGCGACTCGCGGAACTGCAATACACACGGAACGAACTTGACCTGTCACAGGGTACTTATCGGGTCCGCGGGGACGTCATCGACGTCTTTCCGGCCGATTCGGATCGCGACGCCGTGCGTATCGAACTGTTTGACGACGAGATCGAGTCGCTGTCGTTTTTCGATCCGTTGACGGGTGAGGTCGAGCGACGTGTGCCACGACTCACGATCTTCCCAAAGACGCATTACGTGACGCCCCGGGAGCGTCTCCTGGAAGCCTGCGAACACATAAAGGTGGAGCTCAAGGACCGACTGGATTACCTCCGTGAGCACAATAAATTGCTGGAAGCTCAAAGACTTGAACAACGAACTTTATTTGATTTAGAGATGATTCGTGAACTCGGTTACTGCACGGGCATCGAGAATTACTCGAGATACCTGTCAGGCAGGGAACCCGGCGAACCGCCGCCATGCCTCTTTGACTACGTCCCCGACAACGCGATCCTGGTCATCGACGAGAGCCACGTGACCGTCCCGCAGCTGGGCGGCATGTATAAGGGAGACCGGTCGCGCAAGGAAACCCTGGTCGAATATGGGTTCCGTCTGCCCTCGGCGCTCGACAACCGGCCGCTGCGCTTCGACGAATTCGAGCGGCAGGCACCCCAGACGATCTATGTCTCGGCAACGCCCGGTAACTATGAGAAGGAACACTCGGACAACGTCGTCGAACAGCTGGTCCGGCCGACCGGGCTGATCGATCCGGTCGTTGAGGTGCGCCCTGCGCAGACACAGGTCGACGATGTGCTCTCGGAGATCGGGCGGCGTGTCGCCATCAGTGAGCGCGTGTTGATCACTACGTTGACCAAGCGCATGGCCGAGGACCTGACCGATTACCTGCAGGAGCACGGTGTCAGGGTTCGATACCTGCATTCGGACATCGCTACGGTCGAGCGCACCGAGATTATCCGCGATCTGCGGCTCGGGGCTTTCGATGTGCTGGTCGGGATCAACCTGCTGCGCGAAGGGCTCGACATGCCCGAGGTCTCGCTCGTGGCCATTCTTGACGCGGACAAGGAGGGATTCCTGCGTTCCGATCGATCGCTGATCCAGACCGTTGGGCGCGCTGCGCGCAATATTCATGGCACGGCCATTCTCTACGGCGACCGCATCACGGGCTCGATGGAACGGGCGCTGGAAGAAACCGGTCGCCGCCGCGAAAAACAGCTGGCGTTCAATGATGAACACGGCATTACGCCCGCAACGATCGTCAAGCAGGTAGCGGATGTCATGGAAGCCGCATATCCGGCTCCAGGCAGGGGGCGGCGCAAGGTGGCGGATGACCAGCCGGTGTATGAGCTGATGACGACGGAGCAGCTTATGAAGCGTGCGGCCAAGCTGGAGAAGAAGATGCTCAAGCACGCCCGCGACCTCGAATTCGAGGAGGCAGCGCGGCTAAGGGACGAGATTCAGATCATCCGCGATCAAGGACTGGGACTGGAACAGCAAAAAGCCGGCTGACAGGTCTTGCAGTCAGCAGACTGCTTCAGTATCTTACGGCTCCCCTCGAGAGGGGTGGGAAGGCATAAAGGGCGATTAGCTCAGGGGTAGAGCGCCACGTTGACATCGTGGAGGTCGGTGGTTCGAAACCACCATCGCCCACCAAATTCCGAAGCGGGGCTGCCGGCGTCGCTTTTTCGCAACAGACGACCGGATTTTTTCGAAGAAATCGTTGTTTTCACGGTTGTTTCTTTGCATCTGGCTATATAGAATCGCGTTCCCGCACTGGCTGCGGCCATGCGTCGTGGGCCAGTGCCGGGGTCGACCGGTTTTTGGAGGATATTAGTATCGCAGTTACAAAGCGCGTAAGGCGCAATGACGAGATCGAGGCCGGCGAGGTCCGGGTAATTGGATCCGACGGTGAACAGGCGGGTGTAATGGGGCTTTCGGCCGCCATTGACCTGGCGAAGAACGAGGGGCTGGACCTCGTGGAAGTATCGCCAATGGCTGATCCGCCCGTCTGTCGCATCATGGATTTCGGCAAGTACTTGTTCGAACAGAACAAGAAAAACCAGTCTGCGAAACGCAAGCAAAAGCAGGTCCACGTAAAAGAGATTAAGTTTCGTCCGGGAACGGACGAGGGTGACTACCAGATCAAGCTCAGGAAACTGGTGGAATTTCTGGAAAATGGAGACAAGACCAAAGTCACATTGAGATTCAGAGGCCGGGAGATGGCGCACAAAGAACTGGGTGCAAATCTGCTGGCAAGGGTCCGGGATGACCTTGAAGAATATGGCTCGGTTGAGCAGATGCCGCAAATGGAAGGCCGGCAGATGATCATGGTGATTGCGCCGAAAAAGCACTAGGCAAAGCACCAGCGAGCGATACAAAAAGTGAGTAACAGCCAAGGGGCGGAAGTCCTGACGGCTCTACCCGCCTGCCGCGACCTTCGGGGTACGTTGTAAGGCTAGAAAGGAAGAGAAAATGCCGAAGATGAAGACCAACCGGGGCGCAGCCAAGCGCTTCAGCAAAACGGGCAAGGGTGGCTACAAGCGCTCCCAGGCCCACCTCAATCACATTCTTACCAAGAAGAAGTCAAAGCGTAAACGCCAGCTCGGCAATACTCTGCAGGTCGCAGAAGCCGACGTTAAGGCCGTGAAACGTTTGCTTCCGTACAGCTAAGAGGAGATTGAGCAATGGCAAGAGTCAAACGTGGCGTAGTCGCCAAAGCCCGCCATAAGAAGGTCCTCGGCCAAGCCAAGGGTTATTACGGCGCGCGCAGCAAACTATTCAAGACGGCCAAGCAGGCTGTCATCAAAGCCGGCCAATACGCCTACCGCGATCGGCGGCAGCGCAAGCGTCAATTCCGTGCCCTGTGGATTACCCGGATCAACGCGGCAGCACGTCTGCACGGCCTGTCTTACAGCCGTCTCATAAACGGGCTGAACCGTGCCGATATCGCTGTCGATCGCAAGATCCTCGCCGACATCGCCGTGCACGATCCCGAAGGCTTCGGTGCGATTGCAGAGGCGGCAAAAGCCGGTCTCGAACAGCAAGCCGCCAGCTAACCGAACTTGACGCGGGCGCGATGCGCCCGCATCAGGGCACAACTATGCAGGCACTTAGCGAGCTTATCGGTCAGGCCGCGTCGCAAATCGACGCCGCATCGGATCTCGCCGCGCTCGACGCGGTCCGCGTTTCCTACCTCGGCAAGAAGGGCGAGCTGACGGCTCGCCTGAAGACCCTGGGGCAGCTGCCGGCTGATGAACGCGCGGCGGCCGGCCAGGAAATCAATCGTGCCAAGCAGGAAGTGCAAGCAAGGCTGAATGCCCGTCGCGAGACACTTGAAGCGGCGGCACTGGAAGCGCGACTGGCAGCGGATGCCGTTGACGTTACATTGGCGGGGCGCGGCAGCTCCATTGGTGGATTCCATCCCGTGACCCGCGCCACCCTGCGCATCGAGAAGATCTTCCGCAATGCCGGCTTCGGCGTTCGTTCGGGGCCGGAAATCGAGGATGACTTTCATAACTTCACGGCGCTGAATATTCCCGATAATCACCCGGCGCGTGCCATGCACGATACCTTCTATTTTCCTGGCGGGAATCTGTTACGAACGCACACGTCACCCGTGCAGATTCGGTCGATCGTCAAGGAGGGGGTGCCGATTCGCATTATTGCGCCCGGGCGGGTCTACCGCTGCGACTCCGATCAGACGCATACGCCGATGTTCCACCAGGTGGAGGGCCTCGTCATCGACGAGAACATCAGCTTCGCAAATCTCAAGGCGGTTCTGCACCAGTTTGTCGAAGCGTTCTTCGAGCGTAAAGCCGAGCTGCGCTTCCGTCCGTCTTACTTCCCGTTCACGGAGCCGTCCGCGGAGGTCGACGTTTCCTGGGGCGAAGGCAAGTGGCTCGAGATCCTGGGCTGCGGAATGGTGCACCCGAACGTCCTCGAGAGCGCCGGCGTGGATCCTGAGAAGTACACGGGCTACGCATTCGGCATCGGGATCGAACGCCTGGCGATGCTGCGCTACAACGTGACGGACCTGAGAACGTTTTTCGAGAACGATCTCCGGTTCCTGCGGCAATTCAGGTAACGGCGATGAAGATTGCAGAATCCTGGCTACGCGAATGGGTCGATCCCGACCTGGATACCGAAGCGCTCGGTCATCAACTCACTATGCTTGGCCACGAAGTTGAAGGCATCGACTACGAGGGCGCCGGATTGGCGGATGTCGTCATCGCCGAAGTCGTCGAAGTCGGCAAGCATCCCGATGCCGACAAGCTGAGCGTGTGCAAGGTGTCCGACGGCAGCGGTGAGTTCATCGACATCGTCTGTGGTGCCCCCAATGTCGTAAAAGGCATGAAGACGCCACTGGCGAAGCCCGGCGTCAAACTGCCCAATGGCATGAAACTGCGCAAGGCGAAGATTCGCGGCGTAGTCTCGAATGGCATGCTGTGCTCGGCGGTCGAACTGGGCCTCGGTGACGAGTCCGATGGGATCATGCACCTGGCGAACGACGCTGAAGTCGGCTCGCCGCTCATCGAGTTCCTCGATCTCCCGGACGCCGTCATTAGCTTCGATCTCACACCAAATCGTGGCGACTGCTTCAGCGTGCTGGGCATCGCTCGCGACGTTGCTGCGCTAACGGGCGCCGACCTCAGGGACCCCGCAGTTGAGTCTGTTGCGGCAACCATCGAGGCCACGCACCCTGTAGAACTGGTCGAGCCTGCCGGTTGCCCGCGATTCGCGGGGCGCGTCATCCGCGGCATCGATCCGCGCGCGAAATCACCAACCTGGATGACAGAGCGGCTCCGTCGCTCAGGGCTGCGCGGCATCTCGCCGGTCGTCGATGTCACCAACTACGTCATGCTCGAGTACGGCCAGCCGTTGCATGCCTATGACGCCAGCCTGCTGCAGGGGCCGATCAGGCCACGCCTCGCAAGAACGGGCGAAAAGGTCATGCTGCTGGATGAAAAAGAAATAGAGCTCAACAGCGACACGCTAATCATCACCGACGACAGTGGCCCGATTGGTATCGCCGGCATCATGGGCGGCCTCGGTACGGCCGTGACCGACACGACCACCGACGTTTTCTTCGAGGCCGCGTTCTGGCCTCAGGACTTCATGGCGGGGCGTGCACGTTCCTACGGTATGCATACCGATGCGTCGCTGCGATTCGAACGTGGCGTCGACCCTGAAGGCCAGGGGCGGGCGGTCGAGCGCGCAACCGCACTGCTTCTGGAGATCGCGGGTGGCAATGCAGGTCCAATGGTCGTGGAATCAGCCGCGGAGCATCTGCCTGAAAGGAATGCGATTCTTTTGCGCAAAGATCATTTGACGCGTTTGCTCGGCCTCGAGATTGCCGATGCAAAAGTCATTCGAATCCTGTCGCGGCTCGAATTGGACGTCGAAGAGGCCGACGGTGGATGGAACGTCACGCCGCCCAGCCACCGCTTCGATATCGAAATCGAAGCCGATCTGATCGAAGAGATTGCCAGAATATACGGTTACGACTCCATTCCGGAAACGACCGCCTTCTCGCAGGCAGCACTCGAAACGGTTACCGAAACACAGGTCGAAATAGAGCGCGCCGCGGCCTCCCTGATTGCGCGCGACTACCAGGAAGTGATCACCTACAGCTTTATTGATTCGAAGGCGAACAAGGCTTTCACCGGGATAGAGTCGGAACTCGTGCTGAGCAATCCGATCTCCTCGGAGATGTCCGTCATGCGCGGATCCTTGTGGCCTGGCATGGTCGCCGCAGCGTCTGCCAATGTCGCCCGGCAACAGGATCGGGTACGCATCTTCGAAGCAAGCAAGTCGTTCCATGGGAAGCTGGACAACCACACTGAAATCGTTCGGATAGCGGGACTCGCGACGGGATCCGTAGTGCCCGAGCAGTGGGGAAGTGAGTCAGAAAACGTTGATTTCTTTGACATAAAGGCTGATGTCGAGGCCTTGCTCGCGCTCGCTGCGGAAGACGGTGACGTCACCTTCTCGGCCATTGAGCATCCGGCACTGCAGACCGGACAGGCCGCCGAAATCCGGCGCAATGAGGCAATCATCGGCGTAATCGGCAAGCTGCATCCGTCGCTCGCCAAACAGTACGACCTCAAGCGTGCCGTCTATGTATTCGAAATCGATGCCGACAAAGCGTTTGCTGCAAAGGCGCCGAGTGCGGTAGCGATCTCCAGGTTCCCGGCTATTCGTCGTGACATCGCAGTCATTGTCAATGACGATGTCAGTGCAGGCGAACTCGTCGCTGCGGTCGCCGAGAGTGCACCCCAGTTGATTCAAGGTGTCAGGATTTTTGACATTTACAAGGGTGCCGGTATAGAAGCAGGGCGAAAAAGCGTCGCAATAGGCTTGATTTTGCAGGAAACATCGCGCACCCTTACTGACGATGATGCGGACATCGCGATGGCCGCGGCAACAGACAAATTAAAAGACAAATTCGCCGCTGAACTAAGAGACTGAACCCGATGGCACTGACAAAAGCGGAAATGGCCGAGTCGTTGTTCAATGAACTGGGTCTCAACAAAAGAGAAGCACGCGAACTTGTCGATATGTATTTTGAAGAGCTGCGTGCATCGCTCGCAGTCGGTGAACAGGTCAAGCTTTCCGGTTTTGGAAATTTTGATCTTCGGGATAAGAAAGAACGTCCGGGCAGAAACCCGAAAACGGGTGAAGAAATTCCGATCAGCGCGCGCCGCGTGGTGACCTTCCGTCCAGGACAAAAACTAAAGGCCCGAGTGGAAGCATATGCTGGAACCGGGGAATAACGACGAACTCCCTCCAATTCCTGGTAAACGTTATTTCACCATCGGTGAAGTAAGCGACCTCTGCGCCGTAAAGCCGCATGTCCTCAGGTATTGGGAGCAGGAGTTCCCGCAACTCAAGCCTGTAAAGCGGCGGGGCAATCGTCGCTATTACCAACGGCAGGACGTACTGATCATTCGTCAGATACGGAGCCTGCTGTATGACGAAGGCTTCACGATCGGCGGCGCCCGCCAGCGCCTGACCGGCGACGATGCCAAGACTGACGTCACACAAAGTCAGCAGATTATCAAGCAGATACGAATGGAACTTGAACAAGTTCTTAAGATTCTGCGCCGCTAAATTCTTTGCTTTCCAAGTCTTCCCGCGGCGGTTATCATTGCCGCCCTGCACGAGTGCGCGAGAGCGTGCAACAGGGCAGTACGGTCGGGGCGTAGCGCAGCCTGGTAGCGCACCACAATGGGGTTGTGGGGGTCGGGAGTTCGAATCTCCCCGCCCCGACCAATTTAGAAAAATTGACCGCTCTCACTTTCAGTGAGCGGTCATTTTTCGTTTTGGGCGGGGAGACTTGAACCTCGTTCGGAGGTTCGCACCGAGGTCGACGCAGTCGACCGACAAGCGCGCAGCGCTCATCCTCTCGCAAGGCTCATCAATCGTGAGTGATCGACTTGTCGGTAAAGAGGAAGTCCCTCAGTTCCTTATCGAAGGTCGGGTCCTGTCTGCGGATCCACTCGAGCACCATGGCAGCGTGTTCCTTTTCCTCGTCGCGATTGTGCGCGAGGATGGCGCGTAGTTCCTCGTCCTTGCAGGCATCTACTCGCTGGTTGTACCAGTCGACGGCCTCCAGTTCTTCCATCAACGAAACAATCGCGCGATGCATGTCTTTCGTTTGTTCGCTGAGGTCTTCAATGGCTTCGTGGTAACCCTCATTTGCCATGTCGCTCTCCGTTGGATTTCAGGCTCGGCGGAATCGTGAAAAAAATTCGTTTGCCGCGAGTAACAAGGCCAATACTGACACTGTCATCGCCGCTCCGGATACCGGGGGAGTCGCCGATTGCATTACGGATATTCCGTAAGCAGCCCATGCTATTACAACGACAAACACGGGGTCGCGAACTTTCAACACTACCGTCGCCCCGATTGCGCCCGCCAGAGCGAGCTTGAACAGCGTCCACTGCACGGCTGAGAGACCGGCGTCATCCCAGCCGTAATGCGTTTGTAGCACACTGATATTGGCAATCGTTGCAACAGTGATCCAGCCCGTATAGAGGCTGAATGGAAGGTGCAGCGCGATGTGCCGAACGGCACCACTGTTAGCGATCGCCGCGAGCAACGAACGGTAGATGAGAATCAGCGTAATCAGGATGACGAACATCAGGAGCAGGGACACCACGAGCAAGTCGTAGTGCCAGACCACGATCCAGGACGCATTGGCGACGCAGTTGACTTTGAACAACGTGCTGATCGCGGCGATACGTACGTCCCTGCGTTGCGGAGGTAGAGCCTGGTAGACCACGAAGACGAGCAAAGACAGGTAGATAACGCCCCAGATCGAGAAGGAAAACCCGGCAGGGGTGAACAGGGAAGGGTACTTGGCCGATATCTCCGGCATCGTCTGCCCGTTGATTGGCAACGCGTTGGACAAAACGTTGAGAAAGATGAGGAGCGCGAATGCGACGAGATTACCGCCCCAATCGAACAGGTTACGCCGCATAGTTAAACCGGACTAAGAGCTGGCAGCTTCCGGTCCTGTATGCCGAGTAGAATCGGCCGCGCTGTCTCACGATAGATATTGACCTTGGCATTGAAGGCGACGCGCGATAGTCCGTGCTTGTCCTTGATCGTCAGCCTCCGGATCGTGAATTGACCCTCGCCGATGTTTTCGCCGGTTAGATAACACTTGATCGCGGTAACGCGTTCGCCCGAGAGTTCCATGCCGCTGAGCTGGGAGAGGTTGCCCTGGGCGCGCTCGAGGAACGTGACGGCATCGATGTTCGGGTCCACATAGTCGTCGTCGTGTGGCGCCTCATCCTGGATGTCGGCCATGAAATCGCCGACCAGTATCTGGCCCGGAAGCGCGGCCTCTATCATGCGTGCGAGTTCGATCGTGACATCTCCGACGATGAAGTCGTGCATGGTCGGGTTCAGGCCCTCCGCCTGGTGGAATTCGTAGCAGCTGCCGACATGGAAACACGCCCGCAACCTCGGGACCGCTTTGGAGGCGGACTTGCTACGTGCAATCGCATTGTCGGCCAGCACGATATGCATCAGGTGATAGAGGTTCACACTTGCCTCGAGACCGTCGTCCCGGTTCCAGATGTAGAATCCGTCACCGCTCGATGAGCGTGCGAAATTGAGGTTGACGTCCTGCTCCAGCATCTTCGCATGCGCTGAGTTGAGCGAGTACGAGAGGCTGTTGAGCTGGGTCATCTGCTCGAAAGGCGTAAGCAGACTGAAGCCGACGATGTCGAACAGCGTCACTGCGCGGCTCGCTACGTAATTGATGCCATAACGCCGAATCATTTTCTCGATGATCTGCGTCTCGACACTGCTGCCTGTCAATGGCTGCCGCAACGGAATGTGAATCGGCTCGACCTCCAGCAGGCGCGCGACCTTCTGCATCTGCGAGATGGAGAGTTGCCTGTCCCCCGAGATCAGCTCGGTGATGAACCGCGGCGACAACCTCGGTGGCTGGTCGTTGTCACGCGGCGCCGTGTACTCGGCGATCGCGTAATGCGGTACGACGAGAACCAGCACACCTTCGTCGAGCGGGCACCAGCTCAGGATATTGTTCTGCCCGAGCGACCAGTGGTCGTGAAGGTTCTTCTCCAGGTGGACGAGGTTGCTGCGCTGTCGCAGGCCCATCTGCTGGGCCAGTCCGGCCAATTGGTCCAGGTACGGCGAATAGTCAGCTATTCGTCGAATCCCCGATTGCGACAGATTCTCTAGTTCCATGCCAATGCCCGCAGCGACTTTCGCGAAAGGGCATTCTCTGCCACAGTTCGCTCGTTCCAACCTAATCAAGTCTGGTTGGCAGCGCAAGTATTATAAGGAAGTCACTGTATCTGCTTTATATTACAAACAATAGACCCACGTGCTCCGAAGTGAATTTTACATAAGCAATGACACCAGCCGGCCCCGATATTGATGAAATCCGCGCACTGGGCGAGCGACTTGCCGAGCAGATCGTCGCAACGCCCGTCGTGCGCTGTGCCGCGATCGAAAAAGCGTTGGGTGGCGAGACCCGCGTGTCCGCGAAACTCGAGTTTCTGCAACGGACCGGAACGTTCAAGGCGCGTGGCGCACTGGCAACGCTGTTGAGCCTGTCGGATGAACAGTTGGGCGCAGGGGTGACCGCGGTGAGCGCTGGCAATCATGCAATCGCAACGGCATTCGCCGCGCAGGCCGTTGGCACGACGGCCAAAGTCGTCATGATCGCATCGGCAAACCCGTCACGAATCGAAGCGTGCAGGTCTTACGGCGCGGAGGTCGTGCTCGCCGATGACGTACATAAGGCCTTCGCGATTGCCGAACAGATCCAGGCGGATGAAGGGCGTTACTTCGTACACCCGTTCGAGGGGCCGCACGTTGCCCTGGGGACAGGCACCATTGGTATCGAAATCTGCGAGCAATGCGACGATTTCGATACGATCATCGTGCCGGTCGGCGGCGGCGGACTGATTGCGGGAATTGCGAACGCGGCGAAACGTCTGCGCCCGGACTGCGAAGTAATCGGGGTGGAGCCGACGGGGGCCGATACGATGCACCGCAGTCTCGCCAAGGGAGAACCACAAGGCATCGACAAGGTACGCACGATTGCTGACAGCCTGGGTTCACCGTTCGCGATGCCGTATTCCTTCGGACTTTGCCAGCTGCACGTTGATCGCATGGTGCTGGTCGACGATTCGGACCTACGGCAATCGATGGGATTCCTGTTTCACGAAATGAAGATTGCCGTCGAACCTGCGTGTGCCGCCAGTACCGCCGCACTGCTTGGCCCCCTGCGCAGGGAACTCACGGGGCGCAATATTGTGCTGGTGATGTGCGGCAGTAATATTGACTGGGACACTTTCGAAGAGCAGGCGATTCTCGATGGCGACACTTGACGACCGCTTGAAAGCCATCGTCGGTGCTCGGGGCTGGAAGACGGACGCCGCAGAACTCGAACCGCACCTGACTGAATGGCGAGGCGCGGTCGTTGGCAAGACGCGGATCCTGGTCGCGCCAGGAACGACAGAAGAAGTGTCACAGGTCGTTCGTGCCTGTGGCGAGGCGGGCGTTGGTATCGTCGCCCAGGGCGGAAACACGGGAATGTGCGCCGGCGCTGTGCCTGACGACAGCGGCGAGCAGGTACTGCTTTCCCTGGCGCGGCTCAATCGCATTCGCATTATCGACCCTCTCAATTACTCGATCGAGGTCGAAGCGGGTTGTGTCCTTGCCGACATTCAGGCTGCGGCGCTCGAGGCGAATCGCTATTTTCCGCTGAGCCTGGGCGCCGAGGGCAGCTGTCAGATCGGCGGCAACCTTGCGACCGACGCAGGCGGCGTAAACGTCATTCGTTATGGCACGGCCAGGGCAATGGTACTTGGGCTCGAGGCTGTCCTCGCTGACGGTACGGTACTGGAAGGACTCCGTTCGCTGCGTAAAGACACGGCCGGTTACGATCTCAAGCAGCTGTTCATCGGCAGCGAAGGGACGCTGGGTATCATCACAGCCGCGACGTTGCGGCTGTTTCCCGATCCCGGCGAGACGGCAACCGCGCTCGTTGCGATGCGAGATAGCGGCGACGCCGTGGAACTGCTCGCGGCATTGCGCGGCGAACTCGACGATCGCATCGAGGCTTTCGAGCTTATCTCCCGCCGTATCCTGGAGTCGGTTGAACAAGCCGTACCGGGCGCGAAGGTCCCCATGTCCGAAGCTCACCCGTGGTATGTGCTGATGGAGGTTGCGACAGGCGGTAGCCCCGAGGCTTTTGAAACGGCGCTCATGGGCATGATCGATGAGGGGGTCGTGACGGATGCGGTCGTCGCGAAGAATTCGGGAGAAGCCCGTGAGCTTTGGCACTTGCGGCACTCGATCGCGGAAGCAGAACGAAAGCTGGGAAAAGCGCTCAAACACGACATATCGATTCCTGTCAGCGCCATGCAGGATTTCCTGAAGCGCGGTGACCAAATGCTGGCCGAAATTTGCCCGGACGCTACGTTGCTTGCGTTCGGGCACGTCGGGGACGGCAACCTTCATTACAACGTTCGGTTGCCGCCCGAGCTGGAAGAGGAAGAGCGCACTGCAGTTGGAGATCGAATTTCGACCGCAATCCTGGACCTGGTCGCGGAGCTCGGAGGCAGTTTCAGCGCCGAACACGGGATAGGGTCTGTGAAGAGGAGGCAACTGAGGCGTTACCGGGGCGGCGTCGAATACGAACTGATGCGGCGCCTCAAGGAGACGCTGGACCCGCAGAATATCCTCAATCCGGGCAAGGTAATTTGACGACCAGTTCCGTTATTGCCCTTGACCATGAGAGTAGACTGAGCTGTTAGATATGAGCGCAGAATCCGACAAGATTCGTGACACATTTGCCAACCAGCTGGCCAGCTTCGAGGATCGGCTGGAGGCCAAGGCCGATGATGTCGAAATGCTCGCCGATATCCAGAACGGAATCGGTAGCCTGCTTGCGTCCGACGGCAACAGCGAAGCCGAGATCAGGCGCATCTTGCAGGAGCGCTATGAAGAAGGATCGCTGCGCAAGGAGACGTTTCAGCTCGTTAAATCAATGCTCGACGGGTACGTAACCGAACGAGTGCCAACGAGCCCGACGCCGTTTGTCGAACAGCCTGTGATGAAAAGTCCCTCGATTCGCGACGAATTCGAGGAGGCGGGCGAACACAAAGGCGACGACACCTTCGGATCGACCACTGTTATACCGCAAGACTCGCTACCGGAAGTGACCGCCGACGCGCGCGTGCAGGTGGGCTCATTGCTTCGCGATCGATTCCTGCTGCAGGAAAAATTGTCGGGCGGCAGTATGGGAGTCGTCTACAAGGCGCTCGACCGGCGACTGGCCGAAGCCGATTCGCCCGAGCCCTGGGTAGCGATCAAGGTGCTTTCTCCGCAGCTTGCCGAAGACGCGCAAGCACTGCGCGCGCTACAGCAGGAAGCTTCCAAGGGGCGCTGCCTCGCACATCCGAATATCGTCCGTTTCATCGACCTCGATCGGGACGACGATTTGTATTTCCTGATCATGGAGTGGCTGGAAGGCCGCACCCTTGCCGACATCCTGGATTCCACCGACGCGACCAGTATCGACCACGATGCGGCGTTGCGCATTGTCCGGCAGGTCGGCGACGCACTGGACTATGCGCACCGCTGCGGCATCGTCCACGCGGACGTAAAACCCGGCAACATCATGATCATGCCGAACCGCGACGCCAAGCTGTTCGACTTTGGCGTCGCCCGCGTTCGCCAGAAGCAACATAAATCGGACTTCGACCCTGGCGTACTCGGTGCCATGACGCCGGCGTACTCGAGCATGCAGGTGCTCACGGGTGACGAACCGGTGCCAGCGGATGACGTATTTGCTCTCGGCTGCCTGCTGTACCGGCTCGTGGCCGGCCATCGCGTGTTTGGCCCCAGGAATGCCGCTGAAGCGTCGCAGGAAGGCATGAAGCCGCAGCGACCGCAGGGCATAAACGATGAGCAATGGAGCGCCCTGAAGAAAGCTTTGTCGTACGCACGCGTCACGCGTTTTCAGTCCGTGCAGGAATTCATCAAGGCGCTGGATGAGAGTGGCGATGACACCGTCAGCCTCGAGCGCCCCGAGCGATTCGAAACCCGGGACGAAGGCGGCTATGCCAAATGGATATTCGCGGCTGTGGTGGTGCTGGGCCTCGGTATCCGCACAGCGTACGAGTATGGTTACCTGGATCCGTGGCTGGATACGGGCTCCGGTGAGATCGTGGATATGGAGGTGCCCGTCGAGCCGTTAACGGAGCCGGTTGAGCTACCCGAAGCGGAGCTCACGGACGAACTGCTCCCTGAAGCGGAGCCAGCCGCTGATCTGGAGGTCGTCCCGGCAGCTGTGGAGCCCGAACCCGCGCCCCTGGTCGACTTTACTGCACTTCCGCCCCCGACAGCGGAGGTCAGCTTCCGGATCGGTGAGACCCCGGAACTGCCGCAGCGAATCGCACTGCGCGAAGATGGCGACGCCGCGATCGTGGACTTCGTTCGCTCGGGCGACGTTGGTGTCCCGTTGACGCTGAAACTCGACGAGGTGGGATTCAGCGGCAATCGCTCACCCTGGGGATCCGGGCAGTACTCGTTGTCGAACGACGGCATTGTGGAATTTCCTGTTGGCCAGCAGCGTGGCCGCGTGACGATAATCATGGCGTCCGACCCGCTTCGCGAAGCAGACCAGCAGTCGACTTTGCGGCTCAGGGAAGCGGACTCGGCGGGATCCGAGCTGGCATTGCTGAGCCTTAGCCTGGAGGATGACGACCAGCGCTCGTTTGAAGCGCAGCTACCCGTTAACACGGTCGCGTTCGCGGCCGGTCAGGCGTCCATTCGGGAAACAGACCCCGCCGTTCAGATCGACATCGTACGCTTTAATCCGGACGACTCACCGCTGGTCGTCAACTATTCGATGTTCGACGTGACCGCGACGGAGGGCGAGGATTACTTCGCGCCCGGTAGCACTTCCATCTCCTTTGGACCTGGTCAACGTTCGGCACGTCTCCTGATTCCTTTGGTACAGGATGCGGCCGTGGAGGGGGACGAGGCGTTCGTCGTCGAACTGGACAATACGGGAGACACATCGGCCATCGATGTCTACCAGCGCATCGCCGTCATGATCCGCGACGACGAGCCGCAAAACCGATAATTTGCTGCTAGACTCTCGCTCCGGCCCAAGCGGCATAATCGGAGCGAACCGGGAGCATGAGCGACAAAGACCTGCGGCGTTATTCGCGCATAGTGGTGGATGGCGTAGCACAGGCCCCCAGCCGGGCCATGCTGCGCGCAGTAGGTTTCTCCGAGGACGATTTCAAACGACCCCAGATCGGCGTCGCTTCGACCTGGAGCATGGTGACACCGTGCAACATGCACATTAACGGTCTCGCAGACGAAGCGGCAGAAGCCGCGACCGAGGCCGGCGGCAAAGGGGTCATCTTCAACACGATCAGTGTTTCCGACGGCATCTCGATGGGGACGCCCGGTATGCGGTATTCCCTGGTTTCGCGCGAGATCATAGCCGACTCGATCGAGGCGGTGGCCGGCGCCGAGGGTTTCGACGGAATTATCGCGATCGGGGGCTGCGACAAGAACATGCCAGCCTGCGTAATGGCGATGGCAAGACTCAACCGACCTTCGGTATTCGTCTACGGTGGCACGATCAAACCGGGCGCCAGGCGTCGCGATATCGTCTCGGTCTTCGAGGCCGTCGGCGCCCGCTCGGCAGGCAGGATCTCCGACCAGGAATTGCTCGACGTCGAACAGACGGCAATCCCGGGGCCCGGCGCCTGCGGCGGAATGTACACGGCCAACACAATGGCATCCGCGATCGAGGCACTGGGCATGAGCCTCGCTAACAGTTCTGCCCAGGAGGCCGTTTCGCAGCAGAAGATTGATGATTGCCAGCGCGCCGGCCATGCCGTTATGGACCTGATCCGCGAGGACATCCGGCCGCTCGATATCATGACCCGCGAAGCATTCGAGAATGCGATCTCGGTCGTCATCGCGCTGGCGGGTTCGACCAATGCGGTATTACACCTGCTGGCGATCGCGCGCGAAGCGGGCGTGGAGCTGACCCTGGACGATTTCACACGCATCGGCGAGCGGGTCCCGGTTCTTGCAGACGTCAAGCCCAGCGGCAAATACCTGATGTCAGAACTGATCGAGATTGGCGGGATCCAGCCGCTCATGAAGCGCATGCTCGATGAGGGCCTGCTGCACGGCGAGTGCATGACCGTCACGGGCAAGACGCTCGCGGAGAATCTCGCAGATGTGGCGGATTATCCCGAGGGCCAGGATATCGTTCGCGACTTCGATAACCCGATCAAACCTGACAGCCACCTCGCAATCCTCTACGGAAACGTCGCACCGGACGGTGCCGTAGCGAAGATTACGGGCAAGGAGGGCCTGCATTTCGAGGGCAGCGCGAGGGTATTCCATTCCGAAGAGGAGGCGCTGCAGGCGATTCTTGACGATAAGGTCCAGGCCGGCGACGTCATCGTGATCCGCTTCGAAGGGCCCAAGGGCGCGCCGGGCATGCGCGAAATGCTGAGCCCGACCGGGGCGATTATGGGCAAGGGGCTGGGTTCCGAGGTCGCCCTGATCACTGACGGCCGATTCTCGGGCGGCAGCCACGGTTTTGTCGTCGGACATGTATCGCCTGAGGCGGCCGTCGGCGGGCCAATCGCACTCATCGAAGACGGCGACGTGCTGCAAATCGATGCGCAAAGCAAGGCAATCACCATGCGTGTCAGCGAGACCGAACTCGAGAAGAGGCGCGCCGCCTGGAGGCGGCCGACGTCGCCCGTAAAGCGTGGCGTCCTTGCCAAATACCGCAACGAGGTATCTTCGGCCTCCGAGGGGGCTGTCACGATTCCGCCCGCGTGGGACGAATAGTGGCCCGGGACTTGACCTTTTGGGCCAGGTTCGCTCTACTGCATCAGAGATTTTTTACGACATCCACGTAATGTGCCAACGTATCGAACTTCTCGATATGAAAGAACACATAAAACATATGGCGCGCCAGAGGTGCGTGGGTGCGAGTGACAACTGTACCGGCTAGTCAATAAAGTTCGGACATTGTCAGCGAACCCGCCGGGATTATCCTTGCGGGTTTTTTTTTGGCCACATGCAGGGCATGCCTGATCGAGTGAACCAATGACGCAGCACATCGCTGAAGCCAGGTTCGAGGATAGCGCGGCGCTGGGCGCGCCCCCGGACGTGGCCAGGTCACCCTGGGTCGTCATGAAGTTCGGCGGCTCGAGCGTGTCAACGGCCGAAAACTGGCAAACGATCGCGGCGCTCCTGCGACAGCGAATCGCAGACGGCTTTCGGCCGGTGGTCGTGCACTCTGCACTCAAAGGCGTTTCCAGTGGGCTTGAGACCTTGCTCGAAGAAGCTATTGCCGGAGACGCTTCCGACAAGCTGAAAGGGATTCGCGAACAACACCTCGAGCTCGCCAAAGCACTCGGGCTGGACGGCACCGACCTGTTGGGAGACACGCTGCATCAACTCGAGCAACTGGTTGCGGGTGTACGACTGGTTAAGGAAGTGAGCGTTCGCGTCCGGGTTCGCATAATGTCTCTCGGCGAGATAATGGCAACCCGTCTCGGGGCGGCTTACCTGCAGGAAAAGGGACTTCCTGTAGCCTGGGTCGATGCCAGGGAATTCCTCACGAGCCGATCGCGTGCTGGCCGCAACGCGATTAATGCTTTTCTCTCGGCGACCTGCGATTACGCGCCGGATCCCGGCATGCGCGAGGCACTGTCCCGGGAAGGCGAGATCATACTGACCCAGGGCTTTATCGCCCGGAACAAGGGCGGCGATACCGTGCTGCTGGGACGCGGCGGATCCGATACATCCGCGGCCTATTTCGCCGCGAGATTGCAGGCACGCAGGCTAGAGGTATGGACTGACGTCCCCGGGATGTTCACTGCCGACCCCAGGGTCGTGCCCTCTGCTCGACTGCTGGTCGCGCTGCACTACGATGAGGCCCAGGAACTGGCCTCCGCAGGCAGTTCGGTGCTGCACCCACGTTGCATATCCCCGCTGCGAGAGGGCGGTATTCCGCTGTTCATCCGCAGTACCGACTCACCGGATATCGCGGGAACCGTGATTTCCTCGGTCACGGAAGAGGTGGAGCCCCAGGTCAAAGGAATCTGCATACGCAACGGCCTGACGCTCATCTCGATGAGTTCAGTCAGCATGTGGCAGGAAGTCGGCTTTCTCGCGCAGGCCTTCGCGGTCTTCGCCGAGAACGGCGTCTCGGTTGACCTGGTATCGACGTCGGAGACCAACGTTACGGTATCGATAGACACGAGCGACGGAATGCTGCCGGAGGACGTCGAGGATGCGCTGATCCACGACCTCGAAAAGATCTGCCGGGTACAGATCATCGGCAAGTGTTCGGCCGTGAGCCTGGTCGGGCGCAAGATTCGCACGATTATACCGCGGCTCGCACCGGCTCTCGAAGTGTTCGAGGAAGAGCGCATACACCTCATGTCCCAGGCGGCGAACGACCTGAACCTCAGCTTCGTCGTGGACAAGCAGCAGGGCCCCCGGCTCGTCAGCAAGCTGCATGCGTCGATCATTCGCAAGAAGGGCGCGGATTCGGTCTTCGGAGCCAGCTGGGAGCGGCTGTTTGCTGCCGACGTGGCGGTCGCGCAGGCAGAAGACGCGTGGTGGATCGACAAGCGAGACCAGTTACTCGAGTTGGCCGAGCAACAGGCGAACGCGTACGTGTATGACCGCGATAGTGTGACGCGAGCGGCCGAGAGCCTGATCGGGTTGCGCAACGTCGATCGCATCCTGTACGCCGTTAAGGCCAATTTCAACGCAGAGCTGCTTACCACGCTGAACGCTGCCGGCGTAGACTTCGAGTGCGTGTCTCCGGGTGAAGTGCAGTGGCTCGAGGAGACTATTCCGGGTCTCGATTTGAGCAGAATCCTGTTCACCCCCAATTTCGCACCACGAGAAGAATACCAGTGGGGTCTGGAAAAGGGCCTGCAGGTCACGCTGGATAATCTCTATCCCTTGCAGGCGTGGCCCGAGTTGTTCGCGGGCAAACAGCTGTTCATACGCGTGGATCCGGGGCAGGGCCGCGGACACCACGAACATGTAAAGACGGCCGGCGTGCACTCGAAGTTCGGCGTGCCACAGTTCGAAGTCGAGGAACTGGGCCGACTGGTTCGGGACGCCGGCGCCGAGGTGACGGGCATCCATGCTCACAGCGGCAGCGGAATTCTCGATCCGAACAACTGGCGAACGGTGGCTGGTGAACTGGTGCAGATCGCGGAGCTGTTCCCGGGCGTCACGACGATCGACCTTGGTGGCGGTCTTGGCGTGGCGGAGAAGCCCGGTGACCCTGCATTCGATCTACAACGGCTCGACGAGACGCTGGCAGAAATCAAGCAAACCTATCCACAGTACAAGTTATGGCTGGAGCCGGGCCGCTTTCTCGTGGCTCGCGCCGGCGTGTTGCTCACGCGCGTGACCCAGACCAAGGGCAAGGGCGAGATGCGCTATATTGGTGTTGGCACGGGCATGAACTCGCTGATTCGCCCGGCGCTGTACGGTTCGTATCACGAGATCGTAAACCTGACACGATCGGACGAGGCGCCGAGCGAGACAGTTACGGTCGTAGGACCTATCTGCGAAACCGGTGATCGCCTCGGCAGTGATCGCCTGTTGCCGCCGACGAAGGAGGGCGACGTTATGCTGATCGCCAACGCGGGTGCTTACGGCTACGTCATGAGTTCGCGCTATAACCGCCGTGAAATTGCCAGGGAGATCGTCATATGAAGCTTTTCTGGGCCCCACAGACCCGGTCGCAGCGTGCGTTCTGGATGCTCGAGGAAGCCGGGCTCGACTACGAAACCGAACTCGTCGATATCCGCGCTGAGAACCGCGAGGACAGCGAGGAGTTCCTGGCCGCAAGTCCGATGGGCAAGGTACCGGCTATCGTCGACGGCGAGGGCAGCATGTCAGAGTCGGCCGCGATCTGCCTGTACATCGCCGACCGCTATGCACCGGGCTCACTCGCGCCCAGCGTCGACGCTCCGGCACGAGGCAGGTTCCTGTACTGGACTCTTTACACACCCGCGGTTGTCGAACCCGCGATGTCGGAGAAATTCAACAACGTCGAACCAAGCCGGGTTCGCAGCGGTTGGGGGGACTTCGACCTGATGATCGAGACCTTCGATAATGCGCTCGAAGGCAGGGAGTGGATCGTCGGTGACGATTTCTCGGCCGCCGATGTCATGCTCGGTTCCAGCGCCGTGTTCATGCGCATGTTCGACATGCTGCCCGAGACGCGCAACATCGGTGCGTACGCCGATCGCTGCATGGCCCGTCCGGCGCATAAGCTCGCGAGTGAGAAGTCCGCAGGTTGAGGGAGCCGCCGACGCCTGCTAATCAGTCGCGTGCATGACGCGCTTCGAGTCTCGCGGATACTTCTGACAGGCTAATTCGCTGGTCAGCCAACATCACGATCATGTGGTAGATCAGATCGGCCGCTTCATCGATTAGCTCGTCGCGATCGCCCGCGACGGCGGCCAGGGACAACTCGACACCTTCCTCGCCGACTTTCTGGGCGATGCGCTTGGTCCCGGCCGCGACGAGATTCGCCGTGTAGCTACCGGGTCGCGGGTTTTCGAGTCGCTCGAGCACGATGCTCTCGAGTGTGCCAAAGAATGTAAGGTCGCTCACGATCGTTTCCTAGGTTCTGATAGCAATATTGGCAGACCGCAAATGCGCCTTCAGTTCCGGGATCGGAATCTCGGCACTATGGAAGACACTGGCTGCCAGCGCCGCATCGACACGGGCCTTTTCGAATACATCGACGAAATGCTGCACCTTCCCGGCACCTCCCGAAGCGACGAGGGGCACCTCGCTCACGTCGCGGACTTTCGCGAGTTGCGGCACGTCATAGCCTTTACGAACGCCGTCCTGGTTCATGCAGTTGAGGACGATCTCGCCGGCGCCCCGTTCCTGGATCTCCCGGACCCAGTCGAGCGTCTTACGCTCTGCTGCCGTGGTCTTGTCCGGATCGCCCGTGTACTGGTAAACGAAGTAGTCCTCGTCTTCCTCGCGGCTGTCGATGCCGATGACCACACATTGCGATCCGAAACGTTTTGCGAGCGCGGTGATCAACGGCGGGTCGGCGAGAGCCGGTGTGTTGATCGAAATCTTGTCCGCGCCCTTGTTGAGAACGTCTTCCGCATCGGCAACGGTCTTGATGCCTCCCGCCACACAAAACGGAATGTCGATCACGGCGGCGACCTGGGCAATCCAGCTGCGGTCGACCGTACGTTCATCGGGGCTGGCTGTGATGTCATAGAACACGAGTTCGTCGGCGCCTTCCTCGCAGTAACGCCCCGCGAGCTCGAGGATATCGCCAACCACGCGGTGGTTGCGAAACTGCACGCCCTTGACGACTACGCCATCACGGACGTCAAGACAGGGGATTATGCGCTTTGCCGGAATGACGCCACCTCATCTGCTGAAATCTCGCCATCCAGCAGCGCGCGACCCGTGATCGCCGCAGGCAGTCCAGCGATCCGCAGCTGCCTGAGGTCCTCACCATGGCGGACACCGCCGGATGCCTGCAGTTCGAGCCCCGGGTAACGCTCGAGAATGTCACGGTACAACTCCAGGTTCGGGCCGGTCATCGCGCCATCCCGACCGACATCCGTGCACAACACCTGGGGCAAGCCGTGTACGGCGTATCCGTCGAGACATTCCCACAGCGAGCTGCCCGCGTCCCTGGTCCAGCCGTGCGTAGTCAATACCGGCGTGCCGACCACATCAATATTCACGTCGAGTGCCAGCACGATCGCGTCTGTTCCGAATTCGCCTATCCATTCCCGCACGAGTTCGGGCGCCGTGATAGCAACGCTCCCGACCACGCATCTCGTAACACCCAGGTCGAGCCACAGGTTCACATCATCACGAGAACGGATTCCGCCACCGAGTTGTACTTCGAGCGACGTGTCTCCGGTGATTGCTCTTACGATATCCCGATTCCGGCCCTCACCGGTGCGTGCGCCGTCAAGGTCAACGATATGCAGGTCCCTCACGTCGAGTTGCGAGAAGCGTCGGCCGATTTCTGCGGGATTGGACGAATATTGCGTGGTCTGCTCGAAGTCGCCTTTGAAGAGGCGAACGCAGTTGCCGTCCTTGAGGTCGATTGCAGGGATAATTCTCATGCGCTGCCGTCCACGAAGTTCCGCAGCAGCTGCGCACCGGCATTGGAGGAGCGCTCGGGGTGAAACTGTGCTCCGACGAAATTGTCCCTGCCGATCATGGCGGAGAACTCGCGGGAATGTCGGGCGACCGCCAGCGTGTGTTTCGCAGGAAGAATCGCGTAACTGTGCAGGTAGTAGAAGTAGCTGCCGTCCCCGACCCCGTCCAGTACCGTATGCGACCCGGTGGCTTGCGTCTCACACCATCCCATGTTCGGAACCGGGCACTCGGGGGCAACGGACAGCTTGCGGGCCGTGCCCGGAATGATCCCAAGGCAGTCGACATCGTCCTCCTCGGACGCTTCGCAAAGGAGTTGCATGCCGAGACAGATGCCGAGGACGGGTTGCGTCAGGGACCGGATAACATCGACGAGTCCCGCGTCCTGCAATCGTGCCATTGCGTCTTTGGCCGCACCGACCCCGGGGAGTACTACGCGCGGCGCAGACCGGATCGATTCGGCATCGGTCGTGAGCACTGCCCGGGTACCGAGGCGATCGAAGGCGTACAGGAGCGAAGCAATGTTGGCCCCACCACTGTCGATGATCGCTACGCTCGTCATTGCTCAGCTCAGGGTCCCTTTGGTTGACGGCAGCTCGGTACCATCGCGTTGAATCGCCTGCCTGAGCGCGCGCCCCACCGACTTGAAGCAGGCCTCCACCATGTGATGCGTGTTGCGCCCCGTTACCTCGATATGCAGCGCCGCGCCCAGCGACTCACAGAGCGACCGGAAGAAGTGCTCAACCATCTCCGTCGACATCTCACCGACTCGGTCGCGCGGAAACTCTGCACTAAACTCGAACGCGGCTCGTCCTGACAGGTCAAGTGCCACCTTCGCTTCGCTTTCGTCCATCGGCAACAGGAAACCGTAGCGATTGATGCCGAGTTTGTTGCCGAGCGCCTCGCGCAGCGCAGTGCCGAGGCAAATCGCCGTGTCTTCGATCGTATGATGCTCGTCGACCTCAAGATCTCCGTCGCAGGTCAGTGTCAGGCCGAAGCCACCGTGCCTCGCGATTTGCTCGAGCATGTGGTCGTAAAAGCCGATACCCGTCGCGACGTCTGCGGACTGCGTGCTGTCCAGGTTGACCGTAACCTCGATGCCCGTCTCGTTGGTCCTGCGCCGAACCGAAGCGACGCGTTCCGAGCGGCACAGGAGATCGGTGATTTGCGGCCAGGTCAGACCTTCTTCGGTATTCACGAGCAGACCGCGCACGCCAATGCGCTCCGCGAGTTCGATGTCGGTGGCCCGATCTCCGATAACGGCCGAAGACGCCAGGTCAATGTCCGTGGCCGCGAGATACCGGGTCAGTAGTCCAGGCCGCGGCTTGCGGCAGTCGCAGTTGTCTTCAGGCAAATGAGGGCAAATGAAAATCTCGTCGAAAGCGATGCCCTGGCTCGTGAAGAGCCCCAGCACGTGCGTGTGACAAACCTCGAACTGCTCCGTGGGAAACGAGTCCGTACCGAGCCCGTCCTGGTTGCTGATCATCACGAATCGAAACCCATGACGCGCGAGTTCCAGCAGCGCCGGGATTACAGCTTCGACCAGGCGGATTTTCTCGAGGGCGTCCACCTGGAAGTCTTCGGGTTCCTCGATCAGGGTGCCGTCTCGGTCGACGAACAGAATCTTCTCAGCCAAGAGCGACCTCCGAAATAGTATTCAACGCACCCAGAAGGCGGTCATTCTCGGCGGCACTGCCAATCGAGATACGTATGCAGTCGGCAAGAGTGCCACCGAAGTGCCGCAGCAAGACATTGTGCTCAGCGCAGCTACGCATCACCCGATCCGCATCGGCGACTTCTACGAGCAGGAAGTTCGCGTGGCTGGACCAGATCTTGCGGACGAATCCGAAATTGGCCAGCTCGGACGCAACACGTTCGCGCTCGTCGACGATCTTTCCGACCATGACGTGAGCACGCTTCAGTTGCTCGTCCTGCAACGCCTCTTCGACGCACTCCACGACGGGCGTGGCGAGGGCGTAGGGCGCCTGCACGGCGTCCAGCAGGCGAATGACGGATTCCGGGCCAATGACCGCGCCACAGCGCGCACCGGCGCAGCCCAAAGCCTTCGACAGCGTGCGCAGCACAAGCAGGTTGGGATGCCGATCGAGGAGGCTGATGACCGAAGGCACAGACGCAAACTCGATATAGGCCTCATCGACGACTACGGCGGACGTCTGATCGCGCGCTGTCAGCAGGCGCTCGAGTTCAGGGACAGGCAGGAGATTTCCCGTCGGGTTGTTCGGCGAACAGATGAACACGAGTCGGGTTTCGGGCCGACACGCATCGACTAACGCGTCCACGTCGATCGCGAAGTCCTGTTCGCCCGTCGTCTGTACTTCGATGAGGTCGGCGCCCTGGATCTCCGCATAATGGCCGTACATCGAAAAAGTGGGCGAATGCGTAACCATGCTGTCATGGCCCGCACGGCAGAAGCTGCGGATGATCAGGTCGATCGCTTCGCTCGAACCTCTCGTAACGAGGAGTTGTTCCGGACGGCAGCCGAAGCGCGCTGCGAGTTGTGCTTGCAGGCGCCTTGGTCGCACCTCGGGGTAGCGATTCAGCGGGCGCCGAAACCGGTTTGACGCCGAGGTATCCGGAGACTCATTCGCATTCAACCGAACGGCTTCTTCAACCTGTTCGGCGGCAGCGTAGGGGTCCAGGGCCTGGATCTCGGGCCGCATGAGCTCGACGACGCTCACTCGGACGACTCCAGGCGCACCCTGACGGCCTGTGCATGTGCTTCCAGACCTTCGAGCCTGGCCAGCGTCATGACTGCTTCACCGAGCTGGCCGAGCCCGTCGCGTGTGAGCTCCTGAATGGTCATCTGGCGCATGAACTGATCGAGACCGAGTCCACTGTATGTTCGTGCGAAACCATACGTGGGGAGCACGTGATTCGTGCCGCTGCAATAGTCCCCGGCTGATTCCGGGGTCCAGGGACCGACGAAGACCGAACCGGCGTTTCTCAAATAGGGCAGCGCCGCGCGCGCCTCGTCGATCTGTAATATCAGGTGCTCGGGCGCGTAGAGGTTACTGACGGCGATCGCGTCCTCGAGACTATCGACGAGAACGATACGGGAATGCTCCAGGGCCGCGCCCGCGATTTCCGCCCGCGGCAGCGCGGCGAGCTGCCGCGCCACCTCCCGGTTCACGTCAGCAGCCAGGATGTCGCTCGTCGTTACGAGCAAGACCTGCGAATCTGCGCCGTGCTCGGCCTGCGACAGCAAATCCGATGCCACGTAAGCCGGTGATGCAGTGGCGTCGGCCATCACCAGAACTTCCGAAGGGCCCGCGGGCATATCGATCGCAGCGCCTGCCGGATCGCTGCTGACCAGCGACTTCGCGCTTGTGACCCAGGCGTTCCCGGGGCCGAATACCTTGCAGACCTGTGGCACGGATTCCGTGCCGTAAGCCATGGCTGCGATGGCCTGCGCACCGCCTATCTTGAATATCCTGTCGACCCCGGAACGAACCGCAGCCACGATGACAGCCGGGTCCGCTGTGCCGTCGCTGCGTGGAGGTGTGCAGAGAATTTGCGTTGGACAGCCCGCGATCGCAGCCGGTACCGCGAGCATGATCGCCGCCGACGGCAGCGGCGCCGTGCCGGCGGGGACGTAGAGCCCGACAGCATCGAGCGGGTGGCTGATGCGTTCACAGACGACGCCCGGCATGGTTTCCACGATAATACCGCCGGGCCGCTGTTGCTCGTGGAAGCGACGCACGTTGGCTATGGCAAGATCGATGGCACCGATTTGCTCCTCGCTCAGCTGATCCCGAGCCTCGTCAATCTCATCGGTGGTAATGAGCAGCCGGTCGATCGTTGCTCCGTCGAAGTCCCTTGTGAGTTCGCGCACGGCCGCGTCCCCGTCCTCGCGAACCCTTGCGATTATCTCGACCGTGTCCTTGCGGACCCGCTCGTCCGCGGCAACGGCGGGGCGCCGCAGCAGGGCAACGCGGCTGTCGTTATCGAGTTTCGACCAGTTGTGAATCGACAGGGCCATTGGTCAGGCGAGCATTTTCTCGACGGGAAGCACGAGGAGGGAACTGGCGCCGGCAGCCTTGAGGTTCTCGAGTGTCTCCCAGAAGACGTTCTCGCGGCAGACCGCGTGTATAGCGACCTTGTCGTCGCTGCCATCGAGCGGCATAACCGTTGGCGCCTCCGAACCCGGCAGGAGGTCCCTTATCTCCGAGAGCGCTGCGCGAGGCGCGTGCAGCATGATGTACTTGCTTTCACGGACCTGCAGGACGCCATCGAGGCGCTGCAGGATCTTGTCGACGAGCGCCTGTTTCTCGTTACCGAGCGGGGCCTGCGTCTGGATAACCACCGCCTCGCTCGCCAGCAAGACCTCCACTTCCTCGAGCCCGTTGGCGGCGAGGGTGCCGCCCGTCGAGACAAGGTCGCAAATATAGTCGGCACGTCCGAGCTTGGGCGCTATTTCCACGGCCCCGGAGAAATAGACCGTTTCGGCTTGCACGCCCTCACGCTTAAGGTAGGTTCTAAGAAGGTTCACGTAACTCGTTGCTATTCTTGTGTTTTCAAGTGACTTCGATCCCAGGAACTCCCTGCCGTCGGGGCCAGCCAGGGACAAGCGGCAATGGCCGAAATCGAGCTCGTAGATCTGTTTGAACAGTGCCTCGCGACCTTCGGCCTCGAATCCCAGCCGCTTCTCCTCGACGACATTGAGACCGACAATTCCGATATCGCACACGTCTTCGCTGACAAGCCCTGGAATGTCATCGTCCCTCACGAGCAACAGGTCGATCGGCATGTTCTCGCCGTAAAGGATCAACTGGTCCTTGCTACGGGTAAGCTTCAGCCCGCAACGTTCCAGCAGGTCGATCGAGTGGTCGGTCAGACGACCCGTTTTTTGCACCGCAATCTGAATGCGCTGCTCGGCGATATCCATTGGATTGTCCTTAGTGAGAGTGTCGCGTGCCGTCAGAGCCGGTGCGTTCGATGGCCGCTCGATATCCACCGAAGCCATCAGACAGGAAGCGAGCAACCCGACCGATCGTTGTGACACTGACGCCCGTCAGGTCGTGGATCCTGCGGTAGGGCAGGCCTTTTTCGAGATATTCGACGACCTGCCAGCGATCAACGAGGGCCTGTAACTCGGCCGGCGTGCACAGATCCTTGAAGAAATTACGGCACTCGTCGACGGAAGCGAGAGAGATTACCGCGTCAAACAGAGCATCTTCAGCCGCCGTTTGCTTGCGTTCGGACTCGTTGCGGTTGGGTTTCATGGCTGAACCAGTGTATTAACGCGTTAGTACGTTATTACACATTTGCACCCGGCGCAAGCGTTATTTCGCTGTGAGGGAGGTGAGCGAGGTGAGCGCGCACATTATCGACAATTCCCGAGCCGGGAAGCACAGGTTTAGCTGGAGTATCGAGATGTGAGCCTACGTCAACAAGCCTGGTGAGGCGGCCCTGAAGTTGCGTATGTAACTGATTTTAGGGGACTCGTTATCGCGAATGGGTCCTTGACGAAGTCAAATTGCACACATACACTGCGCGAAACTCATCGAGACCGGTCGAGGGATAGGCCCAACGACGCCGGGGCAACCTTCGGGACTAACCATCCTGAAAAGGTGCCAACTCCTGCGATGCTTTGCGACGACGCGACAGCATCGAGAGATGAGGGTTACTGCAACATTCCGGCATGCGCCGGATGAAGGGCAGAACACCCCTCCCTTGCGGGCTTCGCAGGGTTCCGATGAGAAGGAATTGGAATCGACCAGCGGAGACCGACCATGACTTCTCTCAAGAGCAAAGCCACTTGCGCCGTACGTGCGTCCATCGAATCGGACACCCAGCACGGCGCCGTCGTACCGCCATTGCACCTGTCCTCGAACTTTGCGTTCGCAGGCTTCGGTGAGAAACGGCAGTACGACTACACGCGTTCAGGGAATCCAACCCGCGATGCGCTCGCCGACGCGCTGGCCGAACTCGAGGGCGGTGCCGGAGCCGTGGTCACGTCTTCAGGCATGGCAGCGCTAACGCTACTGACGCAGCTGCTGAAACCCGGCGACACGATTATCGCGCCGCATGATTGTTACGGCGGCACGTTCCGCCTGTTCGAGCAGCAATCCGCCAAAGGGCTTTTCGACGTCCTGTTCGTGGACCAGGGCG
>Ga0265303_10000121_pt1 | contig 36757 bp, 33 predicted proteins | sample Helome_2_FD_192494 | JGI IMG/M metagenome (GOLD analysis project Ga0265303, IMG submission 192494) | Marine sediment microbial communities from subtidal zone of North Sea - Hel_20160317 (Illumina Assembly) | ecosystem: Environmental > Aquatic > Marine > Subtidal zone > Sediment ... | reverse complement strand
GCTGCTAGAACGTATACCGCTTTTGCGTAAATTGACCTCGCCGGATTTCGCCATCTACTCCGGAGACGATGCCACTGCACGCGAGGCCATTCTGCTGGGGGCCAACGGCGACATCTCGGTGACCGCCAATGTGGCACCCGCCGAGATGCATGCCATGTGCGCCGCGGCCCTGGCCGGTGACCGCTCCAGGGCGGCCCAGATCGATGCCACCATGGCCGGCCTGCACAGCAAGCTATTCCTCGAGGCCAACCCGATTCCCGTCAAGTGGGCGCTGGCTGAAATGAGGCTGATCGAAGCCGGTATCCGGCTGCCTCTCACCTGGTTTTCCGAGGGTTTTCACAAGCCGTTGCGTGCTGCGATGCAAAAGGCCGGTGTCCTTTGATTTTGTCTGAATCGCGCCGCCCGGTGCGGCGCTGTGGGCCTTCTATGATGATGAAAAAACTGTCTTTCAACCTGGTGTTGCTGGCGCTCGCCTTCGGCCTTTCCTCATGCAGCAGTGTCAATGTCGACGGAGTGCTGCCGGATAAGAAGGTTGAATACAAGCGCGAACGCCAGGCCGAAAAGAATCTCGAGATACCGCCGGATCTCACCTCCGACCGGATCAACGACCGGATGAGCGTTCCGGATACCTTCGGTGGAGTCTCCACCAGCTACACGGAATTCGTCACCGACCGCAAACTTCGCGATGCCGATGGTGGCGCACGTTCGGCGGTGGGTGGTAGCGTCTTGCCCAGCATTCAGGATGTCGAGGTCCGCCGTGACGGCGATGTGCGGTGGCTGCTGGTCAATTCTCCCGTGGAGGACGTCTGGCCGCGCGTGATCGACTTCTGGCAGCAGAATGGGATCCTGATGGCGGAAGAGAATCCGACCGTGGGGATCATGCGCACATCCTGGCTGGAGAATCGCGCCGAGATCAGCCGCGATTTCATCACCGATACCATCCGGACTGTCCTCGACGGCCTGTACGAGGCGGGCACCCGGGATCAATATCGTGTCAGGCTTGAACGCACCAACAACGATATGACCGAGATCTACATGACTCATTTCGGCATGGAGGAGCAGGTGATCCAGGACTCTGGGGGCGGTGTCCAGAATACGGTCTGGGTGCCGCGCGAGCGTGACCCCGATCTGGAAATCGAGATGATGCGCCAACTGATGGTGTTCCTGGGTGCCGCCGATGAACGCGCCCGGGCGCAGCTGGCTGCCGGCAAACAACGCAAAGTGGCGCGTTCGCAGATGATGAAGACGACCGATGGTGTCCAGCTGCTGATCGACGAAAGCTTCAGTCGTGCCTGGCGTCTGATCGGACTGGCACTCGACAGGGTTGGATTCGCGGTCGAGGATCGTGATCGCTCCAAGGGTGTCTACTATGTGCGCTACAACGATCCATCGAAACAGGACGCGGATAAAGGCTGGTTGTCTGGCCTTGCCTTCTGGTCCGATGACAAGAATGTCGACAAGGTAAACCGCTACCAGGTGAAGGTTGCAAGCGCCGAGGAACGGACGGTGGTAACGGTGGCGGACGAGGACGGACAGCAATCAGAATCGCCGACTGCACTGCGTATTCTTACCCTGTTGAAAGAGCAGATTCGCTGAGGGCGCGGCAGATGGCGCTGGGTTTTCCCCTGCATATGGCGGAATCCTTCAGCGTTGGGCGTCGCTGAGGGTCGTGGGGTTCAGATTCGCCTCGCTGGGCAGCGGTAGCCGCGGAAATGCCACGGTCATTGAGGCGGGCTCTACCAGCGTACTCGTCGATTGCGGTTTTGCGGCACGCGAGCTCGTGGCGCGCTGCGAGGTCCTCGAATTCGATCCCGGGGCTCTGTCAGCGATTCTTGTCACCCACGAGCATGGTGACCATGTGCGGGGTGTGGGCGCCATGGCGCGACGCTTCGGTATCCCCGTTTGGATGACGCATGGTACCTGGCGTTCGGCAGATTTCGGGCCCATTGCGGACCTCAATCTGTTCGCCGGCCATGACGGTGATTTTCGTATTGGAGATCTTCAGGTCACGCCAGTGCCCGTGCCACACGACGCGCGGGAACCGACACAGTTCGTATTCACCCGAGACGGTCTTCGGCTTGGGGTCCTGACCGATCTGGGCAGCATTACGCCGCGGGTGCTGCATAGCTTTGACGGCGTCGATGCCCTTCTGCTCGAATGCAATCACGATACGGATATGTTGGCCTCGGGCCCCTATCCGCCGAGCCTGCGGGCGAGGGTGGGGGGGCACTACGGCCATCTGAACAATGCTCAGGCAGCTGATTTTCTAAGCCGCATCGATCACGGCCGTTTACGTCAACTGGTCGCAGGGCATCTCAGTGAGAAGAACAATTCACCGGACCTCGCGCGCCAGGCACTGGAGTCGGTTTCCCAGGACCTGTGCAGTTGTCTGAGCCTGCTGATCCAGGACCGGGCGAGCGATTGGTTTGCGATCGAATCCTGACGCCGACTCCACGCTGCAGTATTATTATCCCGGTATATTGCGTGGCCGGGTTAATAATTAGTCCCTTCCGATACGGCACCATGTTTTTGGGGTTTCCATGCTGACATTGCGCGGCGCGCCCGCTCTCTCCGATTTCCGGTTGAACAAACTTCTGATGCATCTGGCCGGTATTCTCGGCGACAACATAGGGTTGAGTGCGGAATATGTGCATTTCGTCGAGCTCGATGGCGAGCTGGGCGAAGCTGACTGGAAGGTCCTTGAACAGCTGCTGGATTATGGCCCGGCCCATGAAGCGGCCTCCGAGGAGGGCCGCCTGTTTCTGGTGGTCCCACGTCCCGGCACGATTTCACCCTGGTCGAGCAAGGCCACCGACATAGCACGAAACTGTGGTCTCGATCAGGTGCGGCGGATCGAGCGCGGTATCGCCTACTGGGTGTCCGGCGGTGCGCCTGACAAGGCCATGCAGACGGAGATCGCAGCCGAACTGCACGATCGCATGACCCAGATCGTACTTACAGACATGGCTGCCGCCGAGATGCTGTTCCGGCATGCTCACCCCAAGCCCTTCGGCACCGTCGACATTCTCGGAGGGGGGCATGCGGCCCTGCGCGCTGCGAATGGTACTCTTGGCCTGGCATTGTCTGACGACGAGGTGGAGTATCTGGTCGAGAGTTTCACCACCCTGGGTCGCAATCCCAGTGATGTCGAATTGATGATGTTCGCGCAGGCCAATTCCGAGCACTGCCGTCACAAGATTTTCAATGCCAGCTGGTCCATCGATGGCGAGGTCCGGGAGCATTCCCTGTTCGCGATGATCCGCAACTCCACCGAGCTGGCGCCCACCGATGTGTTGTCCGCCTACAAGGACAATGCCGCGGTTATTGCGGGCTGCGAGGGATATCGCTTTTACCCCGATCCAAAGACCGGTGTTTACGGGCGGCATGATGAGGACATCCACATTCTGATGAAAGTGGAGACCCACAACCATCCTACGGCCATTTCACCTGACCCCGGCGCAGCCACGGGGGCCGGCGGTGAGATCCGGGACGAAGGCGCGACCGGGACTGGCGCCAAGCCGAAGGCAGGTCTGTGCGGATTCTCTGTTTCAAACCTGCGGATCCCCGGGGCCGAGCAGCCATGGGAGACTGATTTCGGCAAGCCCGATCGCATTGAAAAGGCCCTGGATATCATGCTCGAGGGGCCGATTGGTGCGGCTGCGTTCAACAACGAGTTCGGGCGCCCCAATCTGCTGGGCTATTTCCGTACCTTTGAACAGCAGGCGCCATCCCACGGTGGTGAGGAACTACGCGGTTATCACAAGCCGATCATGCTGGCGGGTGGTTTGGGCAATATCCGCGCTGGACATATAGAGAAGAAGGAATTTCCCGCCGGCACACCGCTGGTCGTGCTTGGTGGCCCGGCCATGCTGATCGGTCTCGGCGGTGGAGCGGCCTCTTCGATGGCCTCGGGAACTTCCGCTGAAGACCTGGACTTCGCCTCCGTGCAGCGTGCCAATCCGGAGATGGAGCGGCGCTGCCAGGAGGTCGTCGATCGCTGCTGGCAGCATGGTGAAGACAACCCGATACTGTTCATCCATGATGTCGGTGCGGGCGGTTTGTCGAATGCGTTGCCGGAACTGGTGCATGACGGTGGGCGCGGCGGCGACTTCGAACTGCGCGAAGTGCCGAATGACGACCCCGGCATGGCACCGATGGAGATCTGGTGCAACGAGTCGCAGGAACGCTATGTAATGGCGGTGGCTCAAGAGAGGCTGGAGGCGTTCGAGGCGATCTGTGAACGCGAGCGCTGTCCTTATGCCGTGGTGGGCAAGGCGACGGACGAGCAGCGCCTGTTACTGGGCGATCGCCATTTCGAGTCCCATCCGATTGATATGCCAATGTCGCTGCTGTTTGGCAAGCCCCCGCGCATGCACCGCAATGTCGACCGGGTCAGCCCGGCACTGGTGCCACTCGAGCTGGAAGGTGTGAGTGTCGAGGAGGCCGCCGGCCGCGTGCTGCGCCTGCCCACCGTGGCCAACAAGAACTTTCTTATTTCGATCGGTGATCGCAGCATTACCGGTATGGTTGCGCGCGACCAGATGGTCGGGCCCTGGCAGGTTCCCGTTGCCGATGTCGCCGTGACCGTCGCTGACTACGACGGTTATCGCGGCGAGGCCATGAGTATCGGTGAGCGTACCCCTTTGGCCCTGCTCGACGCGGCGGCGTCCGGGCGCATGGCGGTGGGCGAGGCGCTGACCAATCTTGCCGCTGCAGCGATCGACAAGCTCGGCGACGTGAAGCTGTCCGCCAACTGGATGGCGGCGGCCGCTCATCCGGGTGAAGACGCACGCCTGTATGAAACGGTGCAGGCGGTCGGCATGGAATTCTGCCCGGCACTCGGAATCGCGATACCGGTCGGCAAGGATTCGATGTCGATGAAGACCGTGTGGCAGCAGGATGGCGAGCGTCGTGAGATGATTGCGCCGCTTTCGCTGATCATCTCCGCGTTTGCACCGGTCGGCGACGTGCGGCGCACGCTCACACCGCAGCTGCGAACCGACCTGGGCGATACCGATCTGGTCCTGATCGATCTGGGGCAGGGCAGAAACCGCCTCGGGGGCTCGGCACTGGGCGAGGTCTATCAGCAGATTGGTGATCGTTGCCCGGACATTGAGCAGCCGGAAAACCTCAAGGCATTGTTCGAGGCGGTGCAGGACCTGGGGCGCGAGGGCCTGATTCTCGCCTATCATGACCGCTCGGATGGCGGCCTGTTTGCGACCCTGTGTGAGATGGCATTTGCCGGCCGCTGTGGTTTGGATGCCAATCTGGCGGGCCTGGCGCAGGACGATCTGGCCGTACTCTTCAATGAGGAACTGGGCGCGGTGCTGCAGGTCCGTCACAGCGACAGTGATGATGTGCTGAACCTGCTCGAGCATGCAGGGTTGGGTGACTGCTGCCAGTTGATTGGTACGGTGACCGAGTCGGAGGGCATCCTTATCCGGCATGGTGACCGTGCGATCCACGATGGCCGGCGTGCTGATCTGCAGCAGGCCTGGTCCGAGACCACCCGGCATATGCAGGCGCTGCGTGACGATCCGCAGTGTGCCGAAGAAGAATTTGCCCGGATCGCCCAGGATGACCCCGGACTCTCGGTGCATCTGACCTTCGACCACAACGACGACATTGCCGCCCCACTGGTCGAGATCAGCCGCCCGCGTGTCGCTGTCCTGCGCGAGCAGGGGGTGAACGGTCAGGTCGAGATGGCGGCCTCATTCAACAAGGCCGGTTTCGAGTGTGTGGATGTGCACATGTCCGACGTGCTGACAGGACGGGTCAACCTGGATGGCTTCCAGGGGCTGGTTGCCTGTGGCGGTTTCAGTTACGGCGACGTACTTGGTGCGGGTGAGGGCTGGGCGAAGTCGATCCTTTTCAACAGCCGGGCGCGTGACCAGTTCAGCGCCTTCTTCGAGCGTGAAGATACGTTCAGCCTCGGCGTATGCAACGGCTGCCAGATGTTGTCGAATCTGAAGTCACTGATTCCGGGCGCGCAACATTGGCCGCATTTCGTGCGCAACCGGTCGGAACAGTTCGAGGCCAGATTTGTGATGGTCGAGGTCGAGCAGACCCCCTCGATCCTGCTCCAGGGCATGGCCGGTTCGCGGATCCCGATTGCGGTGGCGCACGGTGAGGGCCGCGCCGAATTCGCGACTCACGATCAGATGGTCGCGGTCTTGCCTCAGGTGGCTCTGCGTTATGTGGAGAACAGTGGCGAGCGAGCGCTTCGTTACCCAGCCAACCCGAATGGTTCGCCAGAGGGCATCACGGGTTTGAGCAGTGCCGATGGTCGCGTGACCATCATGATGCCTCATCCGGAACGCGTGGTGCGTGCGGTGCAGAATTCCTGGCACCCGGACGACTGGATCGAAGACGCGCCCTGGAGGCGTCTGTTCCGCAATGCAAGGCGCTGGTTGGGTTGATGCAGGACCAACTCGAGGATCTGCAGATACGTTGGGCGCATCAGGAACTCGCGATCGAGGCCCTGAACGAGACAGTGGCGCGTCAGGATCAACAGATTGTCGGGTTACGCCAGGAACTGGGGCGGCTAAAGCAGATGTTGTTGGAACTGAAACCCTCACCACTTGGGGCGGATACGGCGGATGAACCTCCACCTCCGCATTACTGAACGCGCGAAAGCAGCGGGTGCTGAAGACGGGAAGGTTTCGGATGGATCCTGATCAACGCAAGATTGCCTTGTATGCGGCGGCCGTGTTCATGAGCTCGGCCTTGTTGCTGGTGCTCGAGATCGTTGCGGCCCGCTTGATTGCCCCCTATGTGGGTGTGTCTTTGTACACCTGGTCGGCGGTGATCGGTGTCGTCCTTGCCGGGCTGTCGGTCGGAAACGCGATCGGCGGTGCCTGGGCTGACCGCCAGGCAGCGGCGGGGGCTGCGGGCGCCGTGCTGGCGGCGGCGGGACTTTCCGCGCTGGTCATCCCCTGGCTGCTGTTGCTGACTGCCAAAGGGCTGCAGCAGTATCAGTTGTCCATTCTGAACACCAGTCTGATCCTGGTATTGGCCCTGTTCCTGCTGCCTGCGATCCTGATCGGCATCGTAACGCCGCTGCTGACTACCCTGGCGCTGGCACATAGCCGGCGTACCGGGCACATCGTCGGCATGATGCATGCGCTGGCCGCGACCGGCAGCATCATCGGCACCTTCGCCGCCGCCTGGTGGCTGATACCCGCGCTCGGGTCGCGCAACGTGGTGCTCACGAGCGGCCTGCTGCTGCTTTTCTCAGGCCTGGTGCTCGCCTGGCCATTGAGTGGCAGGCGCCATGTGCTGCTGACCGGCGCTGCCCTGATTGCCGCAATCGGGCTCGGTCTGGGCACGTTGTTCAACCCGGCGCTGGCGTCACCCTGCGAGCGCGAGAGCAGTTACTTCTGTATCCGGACCGTCGACGAAGGTATTCATCCACAGTTGGGACATGCGCGCAGTCTGGTACTGGACCACCTGTTGCACGGCACCAACATGGAGAACGATGGTACCTACCTGAGCGCGCCCTATGTTCAGCTGATGCAGGAACTGATGTGTCGTCATCACCATGACAAGGCAAGTTTGAGCGCTTTCTTCATCGGTGGCGGTGCCTACACGCAGCCACGTGCCCTTTGGCTCGCCAGTATGCCGGTCAATATTACGGTGGCCGAGCTCGATCCGGTCGTGACCGAGGTGGCGCGGGAGGAGTTGTTTCTGGACGACGATGAAATGCAGGTGATTCACGGTGACGCGCGCGCGATCCTGAACTCGCTGCCGGAGGATGAGCGTTTCGATATGATCGTCGGCGACGCCTTTCACGACGTGTCGGTGCCGTATCATTTGGTTACCCGGGAATTCGCCCAACTGCTGAATCGGCGCCTTAACGATGATGGCATCTATGTACTCAATCTCGTGGATGCCTATCCCAATGGCCGCCTCGCCCAGGCCCTGGTCAAAACCCTGGGTACCGTATTCGAGCATGTCGATATCTGGCTGAATGAGATACCCCAGGGTGCTGCGCGGGTTACCTATGTCTTGAGTGCATCGCACAATCCGACCGAACTGGCCGGCAACAGCGATCGATTGCATGCGGTCACGCAACCGGCGCGCAGCTGGACCCGCGTCACCGGGCGGGTCTCCAAGCCCGGAACGGGCGGGATCCCGGTACTGACCGATGACAATGCCCCCGTCGAACAGCTGATCTCGACTTTGTTCACGACCGGCATGGGTCGCTGAAGGGGCGCGGTCTTTTGCGGGGCATAGGTTTGCAGCTAACCGCTGATATATTGCTCCAGCTGTCTGATGATGAATTTTTGCTCGGAGATGGTGGCTTTGACCGCATCCCCGATGGAGATCAGCCCAATCACGCGGCCCTCTTCGACCACGGGTAGATGCCGCACCCGCTTGTCTGTCATCAGGGCCATGGAGTCCTCAACCGTAAGGCCTGGGCCAACGCATACCGGCCGGCTGGTCATAATTTCACTCACCCGCGTGTCGTTTGCCGTGCGACCCTGAAGAACCACACCACGGGTATAGTCGCGTTCCGAAATGACACCGAGCAACTTGTCCTGGTCCATGACGAGGAGCGCCCCGACATTCTTTTCGGCCATGAGGGCGAGGGCATCGTAAACACTCTTCGTCGGCGAGATAGACCAGACTTGCGTCCCTTTTTCGTCGAGCAGTTCTCGGATCTTTTTCACGTCGTCTCCTAAGGGTTGATTGTCTTGTTCCTCGGTGGGCTCCGCTGCAAGGCCCCAGCCGGTCAAGGCGGTTGTGTTTTGGCCGCACGCCTTGCTCAGATTAGCAAACTCGTGCGGCATCGGTGAATTTTTCTGGTTCGCTGACCGAAAGAATCTGGGGTTTCACGCTAGCGCCCGCCATGGACTTGTGGGCGCCTGTCGTTCCTTATGCCGAACGCCCGGCTCGTCTATCCACAACAAAATTGTCTGGGCGACCTGGTGCGCATGGCCTCCTGCGCTGGGCCCAGAAAAATGGTCCGTAACAAAGTGGCTGAGGCATGCGGCATACTGTTGGCCCTATGCGATCGGGCGGGAGAGGGACGGTGCGTTCCAGCTTGCAATTTCCGCGATGGTTCAGGCGTAACCGATCAGGCCGGGCAGCCACAGCACAATGCCCGGCAATGCGATCAGCACCGCAATGGTGACGACATCTGCGATGAAGAAGGGCATGCAGCCGCGGAATACATCCTGAACCGTGCATTCGGGACGCACTCCGGCGACGACGAAGCAGTTGAGCCCGATCGGCGGGGTGATCAGGCAGAGTTCCGCCATCTTGACCACGATGATACCGAACCAGATGGAGCAGCCGACACCGGATACGCCAAATGCGGACTCGGCCGCGGTGACGCCTTCGCCGCCGTTCAAGGCAATGACGGCCGGATACACGACGGGCAGTGTCAGCAGCAGCATGCCGATCGCGTCCATGAACATGCCTAGGACGGCGTAGGCGCAAAGGATCAACAGGAAGGTCAGCATGGGGCTCTGGTCGAGGCCGGTGATCCAATCCGAAAAGGCGCTGGGCAGGTCGGCGAAGCCGAGGAAACGCACGTATAACAAAACGCCCCAGATGATGGAGAAGATCATCACCGTGAGTTTGGCGGTTTCCATCAGCGAGCTTTTGAGCTGCTTCCAGCGCATCCCCTGATACAGCGCCATGCACAGGATCACGAAGGCCCCCAGCGAACCGGCCTCGGTCGGTGTGCCAACACCCCCATAGATGCAGACAACGATGATGGCGATGACGAAGAATATTGGCAGGGCGCCGGGCAGGGATTCAAAGCGCTGTTTCCAGCTGAAACCGGTGATTGGGGGGCCAAAATTCTTGCGCGTCGTCGCCAGGAGTATGACCAGGCCGCCATAGATGAGGGCCGAGACCGCGCCGGGCAGGAAGCCGGCCATCAGGAGTGCGCCGACGTCCTGTTCGACGATGATCGCGTAGATGACCAGGATCGCGGACGGTGGGATGAGCGAGGCGAGCGTACCGCCGGCCGCGACCACGCCGGATGCGAATCGCTTGTCGTAGCCGAGTTTCAGCATCTCGGGCACCGCGATGCGGGCAAAGACCGCGGAGGTGGCAACAGAGGCCCCCGATACCGCGGCGAAACCGGCCGTGGAGAATACGGTGGCCACACCCATGCCGCCGGGCAGCCAGCCGAGCCAGCGCTTCGCCGCCTCGAACAACGCCTTGGTGAGGCCGGCGTGGTAGGCAAGAAACCCGATCAGGATAAATGTCGGGATCAGCGAAAGGGCGAGCGTCGAAACCTTGGAATGCGGGATGGTACCGGCCATCTTCACAGCCACGCCGAAGCCCTTCTCGAAGCCCAGCTTGGCCGAAAAGATCCACAGCAGGCCGAGGAAACCGGCGAGTGCCGCTGCGAATGCCACCCGGACACCCAGGACCACGAACACCAGCATCGACCCCGTTACCCAAAGGCCGATCGAGATCGGATCCATGCTGCCCATGGTCTCGAACAGACCGGTCATTTCGACGCCGCTTCGTCGATGTTGCCGATGACCGCCTCGGCCTCTTTGGCCGCAACGTCGGCGGCGCTCTCAATCAGGGGCACGGCCACGGGCGAATCTCCGCCCTCCCTGATGGCTCGCACATAACCCCAGACCTGCAATAGCAGTCTGCCGGCGAGCACCGTCAGGGCAAAGGGAACGACGAACTTGGCCGGCCAGGTGGGCAGGTTGATATCCAGTGACGAATCGCCAATGTCGTAGGCTCGCCAGAAATGCAGGTAGGAACCGTAGATCAGTATCAGGGTCACCATCAGCATCAGGCAGACTGAGATCAGTTCCACGGTCCACAGCAGTCGGCCGTGAAGATGACCGACCATGATGTCCATGCGGATATGGCCACCCAGCCGCATGGTGTAGGCGATGCCGAGAAAGGCCATGAACGCCATGGCCTGTTCGACCCAGTCGACATACCCATCGATTGGCAGCGAAAAAAGCCAACGTCCCAGCACATTGGCCGTTGCCAGGAAGACCAGCAGGAAGATCACGGCGCCGCCGACGAAGTTCAACAGGGACTCGAGTTTGAAGTACAGACGGTCAGCGATGCTCAGTTTCGAGTCGTCTTCTAGGATCGTTGCTGCACTTGACATGCTGCACCTCTAAGCTGCAAATTGCATGAAGGCTAAGATTGCTGACGCTTTCTTTGCCCTGAATCTCCCGACCTGCGAAACGACGTCCGCGGATGCCGCCGGCCCCCCACGCAAGGGCGCGGGGAGACGCTCAGACAAAACGCATACGGCTTATTTTGCATACAAGGCTGCAGTAAAGTCGAACAGGGCCTTTGAGTCGAAGTCCTTGGCGTTCTTGGCCACCCATTCCGCCCTGACGGACTCGGCGAGCGTATTCATCTCAGTGGTCTGCTCGGACGTGAAGGTGACCTCTGCGAGCCCCGCCTCTTTCACCGCGGCCTCATACTTTGCGGTGGTGTTTTCGTCGTAATTCTTCACATAGTAAGCAAGCGCCTCGTCCACGGAGCCCAGAAGCGCCTCCTTGTGTGCGGGTTTCAGTGCATTGAGGGCATCGGTATTGACAACGACAGGGCAATTGGCCGTACCGAGGTTCAGATTGGTCGTATACCACTTTCCAACCTTGTAGGTCTTGGTCGCAAGGTGCGCATGCGGTGCGAAGGATGCGGCATCGATGACACCGGAATCCATCGACTGGCGGACCTCAGAGAAGGGTACCCCGGTCTTGACTGCACCCACCTTGGCCAGCACGCCCATAATGCCGCCTGGACCGCGGACGCGAAGTCCGTTGAAGTCAGTGAGGTCCTTCAGGGGATCGGTTTTGCTGACGATGTTGTACTGCGGCATCGGCGTGGGCATCAGCAGGGTGGCATTCCATCTCGCCAGGTCTTTCTTCACAACGGGATGTTCGAATACCTCGGTGTATATCTCAGTGATCCGGGCAAGCGAGACATCACGTGAGAAGGGTAACTCCGTCACCGTGATGGTCGGGTTCTTGGCGGTGTGATAGAAGGAGCAGAACTGGGCCATTTCAAAGGCCCCGATGGATATGCCGTCCAGGTTCTCGCGTGACTTGGAGAGTCCGCCGTACGAGATATTCAGTTTGAAGTCGCCATTGGTCTTCGCCTCGACCAGTTCCGCCAGTTTCTCGACATTCTCGGTGAAGGCTCGGCGCTTGCCCCACAGCGATACGTTCCATTCGGTTGCTGCATAGACTTCACCCGCAGCGAAACCGCAAACGACTGCGGATGTTATCGCGAACTTGCTTAAATTGTTCATCTCGATCTGCTCCTCCAGTGGATTTTTACGTGGCCCTCGGGTGTATGGGCTTCGATGGTATCAGGGGGTGCGTTCACATTTCGCGATACCAGGGAAGGGCCTGCGTTTCCCGTCTTGATTTAAAACTAACCGGCCACAGCTTATGTAAGGGCGCGTGATAGGCCACCTCACAGTCTGTAGGCTTTTTCCGGGGGGTTAGTTCCGTCACCCCTTGGTTTCGGTGTATTTGCATCGCTGTTGGGCGGTGCACTATGGTCACTGACGCTACTCCCATTCCATCTCCTGAAACACCTGCTGGGCATTGCGTCCTTTGAGTTCGTCATAGTCCGCCAGGTGGCTGTATTCGGACTGGTCCACGGAGCCGATATCCTCGATGCCGCCGCCGGCGTCCATGAAGTCGGCCACCTTTTTGCGCAAACCCACGATGTATTTCAGGCTGTCGGACCTGGCCTGTTCGATCGCGCTGACGGGGCCGTGGCCGGGAACGATCTTCGCAGGTGAGAATGCGGCCATGGCATTGAATACCTCGATCCAGGAGCGACTGTTGGATTGTGACCCGATGCCGGGCATGCGACCGACGTAAACGATGTCACCCGAGAACAGGACCGATTCGGCCGGCATCCAGACGAACAGGTCACCGGGGGTATGCGCCTGGCCGATGTGATGCAGCTCGAGCGATACGCCTCCCAGTGTCAGATCCAGGCGCTGATCGAAAACCTCATCGGCATATACGGGCGTCGTCCCCTCCAGCCCCGCATCACCGATCAGATTGCCGAGAGCAATCAACTGATCCTGGGTGCGTGCCTTATGGTCCGCAACCGCGGCCCTGCTGCTGATGATGTGCGCGCCGCGCTCCTTAAAATAGCCGTTACCGAGCCAGCGGTGGTCCTGGCCGCCGGTGTTGATCACCAGCCTGACCGGTTGTGACGTGACGCCGGATATGGCAGCGTGAATCGCCGCAGCACCCTGGTAGCTGCCACCGGGGTCGATCAGGATCACCCCTTCATCGGTTTCGATGAATCCGAAGCTGGCATTGTTGCCCAGATTTTCCGGTGAGCGGTTGCCGAAAGGGCCAACGACAGCGTAGACCCTGTCACCGACCTGTTCGATTTCGAGCCCCTGGTCGGCATTTACGACCGTGAACTGTGCCAGTATCAGCAGACCGGTCAGCAGCCGGTGCATCGATCCTGCAGTGCCAAGACAGCTCATTTTCTTTCCCTGTTGACTGATCGCCCGCGGGTATATCGTCGCACGTTCGGGAGGGGTATTCGTAGCCGGTTGCCAGCTTCTGCCGGATGCGCTCACCATTCAGGCATATTGCGAAGGCCGGGCGCTCCGCGCATCAGGTTCAGCACAGGCATGCTATCGTCGACGGCAAACCGCGTTATTTCGCCTGACTGTGAAACGAAAAAACAAAGGGTTGAGCCGGTCTGTAAAGATGGATGCGATGAGTGAAACAAGGCTCGACCTGGGCTACCTGCGCAGTCAAATCGTCGGGGTCGATGCCAAAATCAGGACACCTTTCGGTGAGCGCCTGATGTTGTATGCGGACTACACAGCATCCGGACGTTCGCTGCACTTTGTCGAGGATTACCTGGTTCATCTGCAGCAGTTGTATGCCAACAGCCACACCGAAGACGACACCAGTGGGCGTGTCACCACTGAGTTGCTGCATCAGGCCGAGGAGCGGATCAAGCAGACGGTGAACGCCGGTCCTGACGGACGCATCATTGCCTGTGGCACAGGCGCCACGGGTGCGATCGACCGCATGCAGCAACTGGTGGGGGTAAAGCTGCCTGCCGCCGGGCAGGCGTTGCTCAATGGCCTTTTGCAGGGGTTCCTGGGCGCGCAGCAGGCGGCGGATTTCGAAGCCCATTGCCAGCGGCACCAGCCGGTGGTGTTTGTCGGACCTTACGAACACCACTCCAATGAGATCTCCTGGCGCGAGAGCCTGGTGACCGTGGTGGAAGTCGCGATGGCGGACGATGGAGGTATAGATCTGCAGCACCTGGAAGCCCTGCTGCAGGATCCTGCTTACCAGGGGCGTATGCGCATCGGTTCCTTTTCTGCGGCCTCGAACGTCACCGGCATACGGTCACCGATCGAGGATCTGGCAAAGCTGTTGCATCGTTACGATGCGCTGGCGTTCTTCGACTTTGCGGCTTCGGCGCCCTATGTGCCGATCGACATGAACCCAAATGCGGAAGATGGGGAAGAGAGCGTTTTTCTCGATGCGGTTTTCATCTCACCGCACAAGTTTCTTGGCGGCCCCGGTGCCAGCGGCCTGCTGATATTCAACAAGCGTTGTTATCATCCCGAACTCCCTCCCAGCATCGCGGGTGGCGGTACCGTCGATTACGTGGGGCCGGCTGATCATGACTTTATCCATGATATCGAGGCCCGCGAGAAGGCCGGCACCCCCGGCATACTGCAGACCCTGAAGGCTGCCCTGGTATTTGAACTGAAGTCAGCGGTTGGAATCGACCTGATCGAGCAGCGCGAGGCCGACATGCTCCGGCGGGCCTTTGACCGCTGGGGTGCGCATCCGTGCATCGAAATCCTGGGCAATCCTGATCCGGACCGGCGCGTGGGTATAGTCTCTTTCAACATCAAGGACCCAAAGGGACAATATCTGCATCCGCGCCTGATCACCACACTCCTCAATGATCTGTTCGGCATCCAGACCAGGGCCGGTTGCTCCTGCGCCGGGCCCTATGGCCACCAGTTGCTGGGTATCGACGAGCACAAAGCCGAGGAGTACCGGTCCTGGATTACGCGTGGCTATCATGGGATCAAGCCCGGCTGGTGCCGGGTGGGTTTCCATTTTGTATTTGACGATGCCGAGGTGGAATATCTTTTGAACTGCGTCGAGTTCGTGGCCGAGCATGGCCACAGTTTCGTTCACCAATATCACTTCGACGCCAAGAGTGGAGGGTGGCAGCATAAAGAGTGGCCGCAGCCGGCTGAGTCGTTTTCGCTGCGTGAGGCCATGCAGACGGAGGTATTGAGGCCCCGGCCCTTGTATGCCGAGAGGCGCCAGGAGGCCTATCTGGCCTATCTGGACGAGGCAGAAGAACTGGTCCGGCGGCTCTCCTGAAGGCCAGGACAGTGACCGTGGTGTCAGCAGTTGCAACCTCAGCGTCGACAACTCAGGGTCGGTCTTAGGTATGAAAACGCCCGAGGAAAAATGCCCGCGTTGCAGAGTGATCAGAACGATTTTGCTGTCTTTGTTGCTGGGTGGTGCGGCAGGGTTTGCGGTGCTCAAGCTTGGCGGCTCGCAGACCGACTCGATGCTGGCAACCTTTTTTGGCGCCATAACGCCGCTGCTTTGGCTGGCGAGAAAAAACCGCATCCGACGAGCGGACCCGGAGTGAAATCGATTGGCTCGTCTGCCGGTCTTACCTTGGGTGCAATAACAGGTTCGATTCCATGCTTATCAAGAAACCCCCAGACATTTTTCCCTCTGAAATAACCGATCCTCAGGTGTATGCCCGACGGCGCGAATTCCTGAAGGCTGCGGCTGCGCTCGGTATTGGTGCAATGACATCGGGTGCCGCACAGGCGATGTCCAAGTCGAAGACAGAACCGCTGCCGAAACCAAACTGGCCACGTACGCCAATACCGAATGTTGTAGACACGTCGTATGGCGAAGGACTCGCAGTAACCGAATATGAATACGTGACCGGGTATAACAACTTCTACGAATTCGGTACCGGGAAAGACGATCCGGTACGCAATGCGCATACGCTCGAAACGAGGCCGTGGACGGTGGTGGTCGACGGCGAATGCGAGGCGCCCGGCGAGATTGGGATTGAGGATATTCTCAGCGATTTCCCGCAGGAAGAACGCATCTACCGGCTGCGCTGTGTGGAGGCCTGGGCGATGGTCGTGCCCTGGGTGGGTCTGCCGCTGGGTGACCTGTTGAAACGCTTCAAGCCGACCTCGAAGGCCAAGTATGTCGCATTCGAGACCCTGGTGGACCGCGAGCAGATGCCCGGGCAACGCCGCGCGGTACTCGACTGGCCCTATCGTGAAGGTCTGCGTATGGATGAGGCCATGCACCCGCTCACCATTCTCGCAACCGGTCTCTATGGTGAACTGATCCCCAATCAGAACGGTGCACCATTGCGCCTGGTGGTGCCGTGGAAATATGGTTTCAAGAGTATCAAGTCGATTGTCCGGATCAGTTTTTCGCAAACCCTGCCAGAGACAACCTGGTGGAAGGCGGGGCCGGACGAATACGGTTTCTACGCAAACGTGAATCCCAAGGTCGATCATCCCCGCTGGAGCCAGGCCAGTCACCGGGTTATTGGTGAAGAACTCTTTGCAGACAGGCAGCCGACGCTGATGTTCAACGGTTACGCCGACCAGGTGGCTGCGCTGTATCGCGGCATGGATCTGACCAAGTTCTACTGATGTCCCAACTCCGTCGCAACGATCAGTGGCTGCGCTTCGGCCTCAAACCGCTGGTTTTCATCGCCTGCCTGATCCCGTTTGCCCTGTTGCTCAAAGGTGTGATCGAAGGGGATCTCGGCGCCAACCCGCTCGAGCGGGTGACCGATACGACCGGCCAGTGGGGGCTGCGCCTGCTACTCTTGACCCTTGCCGTAGCGCCGCTGCGCCGGCTCACCGGCTGGGCCTGGTTGCAGCGCTTCCGACGCATGTTGGGCCTGTTCGTGTTCTTCTACATTTCCCTGCATTTCATGACCTGGGTCTGGCTGGATCAGGAACTCGCGTGGGGCAATATCGTTGCCGATATTGCAAAACGGCCTTATGTGACGGTGGGGTTCAGCGCGTGGTTGTTGCTATTGCCGCTGGCTGCCACTTCCACCCGCGGCATGATGCGGCGCCTGGGCGGCCGCTGGCAGCGCCTGCACCGGGCCATCTACCTGATCGGGGTACTCGGTGTGCTGCACTACATCTGGCTGGTCAAGGCAGATCTTCTCGAGCCGCTGCTCTATGCCAGTCTTCTCGGAATACTGTTGGCAGTGCGTTGGCGACCGCAGTTGCTGCAACGGTTTGTACCGGGCAGCAGGCCTATTAATGTTCGCTAATTTTTCTCAATCGGATCGGTACTCGATACTCTGGCCCAATCTAGAACTTGCACATTAAGAACAGGTTCAGAGGTGGATGGAGAAAGGCCCTGCTTCGCGGGGCTTTTTTCTCGCCCTGTACTCACAGTGGCTTCTCCATGAACAGGCTGCATTGCGCGGGTGCGAATCCGGCGGTTTCGTAGACCTCGCGCGCCCTTGAATTGTCTTCGCGGACCTCGAGCGTGACTCGGCAGCATTCGAGTTGCCGGCCCAGTTCCGAGATCGCTGCAAGGAGATGGCGCGCAACATTCTTGCCACGCCATCCAGGCAATACGGCGATGTCGTGGATGTTCAGCAAAGGGCGGGCCCGGAAGGTCGAATAACCGAGAAAGCAGGTGGCGAAGCCGACAGCCTCATCGCCGTGTTCGGCGAGCAGGCAATATGCGCCGGGGTGGCCGGCAAGGTCGGTGACCAGACGTTCACGTACCGAGTTGGGCAGTGGTTTTCCGGCGCCCATGGGGTCGGATGCGTAGGTTTCCAGCAGGGTCAGGTATTGCTCTGCATCGCGCGCATTCCCGAAATCTACCGGGCGTACAGCAAGCGTCTCTTCACGCATGCCGTCCGGCCTGGTCGATGGCAAATTGGCGTGCGACGCGACCGCTGCGTGAGCCCCTTTGGCGCGCCCAGTTCAGCGCTGCCTGTCGTGTCGCCTCGTCACTGCAGCTGCCTGCATCGAAGCTATGCAGCCAGTGTTCGACGATCGACAGATACTCATGTTGATTATAAGGGTAGAAAGACAACCACAGGCCGAAACGCTCGGACAGCGAGACCTTTTCCTCGATCGCCTCGCCCGGATGCAGTTCGCCATCCACGATATGCACATCCTGATTGTCGGCCTTGGCTTCCGGCAACAGGTGGCGCCGGTTCGAGCTCGCATAGATCAGCAGGTTGGCTGCAGGCGCGGCAATCGATCCCTCGAGCACCGCTTTGAGTGATTTGTAACCGGGATCGTCGGCCTCAAAGGAGAGATCGTCGCAATAGAGCAGGAAGCGCTCCCGGCGACCGTCCAGCACCTCGACGATTTCGACCAGATCGACCAGATGCTCCTTCTCGACCTCGATCAGGCGCAGGCCCCGGTCCACGAAGGCATTGAACACGGCCTTGATCAGGGTCGATTTCCCGGTTCCGCGCGCCCCCCAGAGTAGGGCATTGTTTGCCGGCTGCCCGCGCATGAACTGTTCCATGTTGCGCACCACCTCAGCCTTCTGTCGATCCATGCACAGCAGATCGTCCAGATGGACACGGTGCGGGTTCTTCACCGGCACCAGGCGCAGCCCCTGCCGATCGTGGCGCCAGCGGTAGGCATCATGGGTCCAGTCGGGGGCGGCAGCGCGACCGTCGAGCAATGTTTCCCATCGGTCGAGCAGACGGCTGGCGCGGTCAAAAAAATTATCTGATTCGGTCATTGGCGGGGTTTTCTACAAGGACGATGCGCGATGCGCTCAATTGAACAGCAAAGCAGCTGATTGCGAAAGTCGGCAAGGACGGGGGTATTCGCGGTTGCGCCGAAACCCCGTGTTTGCCACGAAACGTTTCCCGGCGATGCCTCAAGGGCGAAAGGTGCTGCCGTGGGGAGTCGCCATGGCGGTTGTGATAGCGACAAAAAGCTTGATAATTCAGTAAATGCTTATATACTGTAGATCATATCCTGCCTCGGCGGCCACAGTTGGGACCGGAACAGGCAATATCCTTCGGAGATCAGAAAATGAAAAAATTCATCGCGCTTGCTGCCTTGATTGCATCGGCCCAGGCCTCTGCTTTCTGGGGCTGGAATGACAGCTATAACAACGGTTACGGCAATGCTGCCAACAATGGATATTTCGACGGCGCCGGTGCCGGTGATGCCGAGGCTGACTTCACGTTCGATTTCAACATGACCGCGCGCATGCGTGGTGAGGGACGCGGTTACGGTAACGGCTATGGTTACGGGGACGGCAATGGATACGGTTACAACGCGCTTGTCCCTTACTATGGCGCGCCCTACGGCTATGGCCCCATGGTGCCGGTAGCGCCTATGGCTCCGCCTGCTGAATAAGCGCTCACGTTGGACAGTCGACGGACTTGCAGAACCCGTACCTCAATTGAATCATCCCCGAATTCGTGTCGCTATCGGGTCGCCCAACTGGGCTTCGGGGCTCCCCGCAAACATCTTCTTGCGGTGTACTTGCATTCCTGTCGTTCACTGCCATTCCCGCCGCATCTGGGCGGAGGCAGTCGATTCTATGTCGGCAGTTTAAGGGCAGCTGGCGGCCGGCTTCCCGCCGAAACGTTTATTCGTTGAGGGAATACACTTTTCCTTTGGCGAACCAGCGTTGGAAACGCGGCTCCTCACCCGATTCCAGCTGCCGGATTCGATAATGCATCACGTCCCGGGCACTGATCAATCCCAGCAATTTGTCGTCTTTGTACACCGGTAAGTGCCGGACGTTGAATTTGGTCATACCGGAGATGATGGAATCCATGGTGCAGTCCGAGGTGCAGGCCACGATTTCCCGGGTCATGACATCCGCAACGACTCCCTGCAATGCCGTGCAGCTTTGCTCAGCTACGACACGTATGATGTCGCGCTCGGTGAGTATGCCGAGTATCCGGCCTTCCTCGCTTTCCATGACGAGAACTGAGCCGATCTTCTTGTCATGCATGAGCTTTACCGCTTCTGAAATGGGAGAATCCGGCTTTACGTAAAAGACCGAGCTGCCCTTAGCCGCTAATATTGTTCTGACTTCCACGGCGCTCTTCCTTATCTGTGTTGGTTTTCTTTCGGACTGGTTCATTGGCCATTCTGGCGCCACCGAGAAGTAACCGCAAAATTTAGTTACGTGTGTCATCCAGTCCAAATTAGGTTTGGTTCGAGGATAGAAGATCCGACAACGCAATTCAAAGATGTGGCCGTCCATTTTCCGGCGTTGACTTGGAAATGCGCGGAAACAGTCCCCGAAAGTTCGCGCTGGCCGTTTCGCAGGTCAGATCGACGACCAGCGAGGCGCCGATGCCGGCACGGAGACGGTTTCAACGGACGAAAAGACCGTTTATGCTATGCGCATTAATCCGTCGAGGTCATGGTCGACGAAGCATTGCCGTCCTGAACCCGACACGCTGAACCTGTGCCCTGGCTCTGTGAACATCAAGGCGGTGACGTCGGATTTGTTCCGGACCTGATTTGACCGAACAGAATAACAACAGAGACAAATGCGCTATATCCGATCCGCACTCTTCGTCGCCGGCGTCTGGCTGCTGCTCTCCGGGCATTACACCGCGCTGATTCTGTCGCTCGGCGCTGTGTCGGTGTTGATTGTGACGTGGTTCATCTGGCGCATGGACCGGGTCGATGGGGAAATGGGTGTCCTGCCGATGCGGCCGCGCCTGATGTACTACCTGCTGTGGCTGATGTGGCAGGTGGTGCTGTCGAACATCGACCTGGTGAGGCGGATCTGGGACCCGGCCTTACCGATACGGCCCACCTGGCAGCGGCTCGACATCAAGGTCACCTCCACGCTGGCCAAGACGCTGTATGCCAATTCCATCACCCTCACGCCGGGTACGCTCACCACGGATGTCAGGGAAGACCACTTCATGGTGCACAGCCTTTCGCCGGATGGTATCGAAGAGCTGAGAAAAGGCGAGATGGAAAAACAGATACAGCGCCTGAGGATCTGATGCGATGCTGACTGCCGCTATTGTCGCCGTTCTGGTGACCATGTTTCTGGCCCTGATCAGGACCTTTGTCGGCCCCACCGAATACGACCGCATGCTCGCGGCCAATTCCTTCGGCACCAAGACCGTGTTGCTGATCGCGCTGGGGGGTCACGCGCTGTCGTGGAACAGTTTTCTGGACGTGGCCCTGCTGTACGCGTTGCTGAATTTCGTCGGCACGATCGCCGTGATGCGTTTCTTCGAGTACCGCAATCCGCATGAGGAAGGCGATGAACCGGAGTCTGCGGCATGACGGCGATATTAGAGTTGCTCAGCGGTCTCTGCCTGTTTCTGGGCGGCGTGCTATGCGTTACGGGTGGGGTGGGGCTGTTGCGGATGCCAGACTTCTTCTCGCGGGTGCACGCTTCCGGCGTCACGGAGACCCTGGCGGCGCCGCTGCTGTTGGGCGGACTGCTGTTGCAGATGGAGTTGTCGCTGGACTCGGTGAAGGTGATCATGGTCATGATTCTGGTGCTTGCCACCAACCCCACGGCCACCCACGCCATGGCCAAGGCCACCTTGCACGGCGGCCAGCGGCCGCTGGAATTCGACAAAGAAAGTCTCACCGGGGGGGAAGGCTCGTCGAAGCTCTGATCAACATCACTTTGCTGGGTTTTCTGGTAATGATCGCGGTAGCGGCCATCCTGCTGACCGACCTGTTCGCGGTCGTGATGCTGTTCGGCGTCTACAGTCTGCTTACGGCCACCCTCTTCATGAACCTGGATGCCGTGGATGTCGCCTTCACCGAGGCCGCCGTTGGCGCCGGTGTTACCACCGTACTGATGCTCTCCAGTCTGCACCTGACCAAACGCTGGGAGGCCCTGCCCAGGCGCAATCCTTTGCTCGCCCTGCTGGCGGTCGGCGTCACGGGCGCTGCCCTGGTGTATGCGGTCCTGGATGCGCCCCTGCTCGGCGACCCGTCTGCCCCCGTGCATCAACACGTGACTCCGCGCTACATCGAGCAGGGAGAGGCAGAGGTGGGTATGCCGAACCTGGTTACCGCGGTGCTGGCGAGCTACCGGGGTTATGACACCTTTGGCGAGACCGTGGTGATCTTCACCGCCGGGCTGGCAGTGCTGCTGCTGCTTGGCATCCAGGACGATCCGCGCATGCGTCCGGGGGTGAGCGCCATCGGCGACCAGGTCGTGCTGCGTTCGGTGGTCAAGGTATTGCTGCCACTGGTCCTGCTGTATGGGCTTTACGTGCAGTTTCACGGCGACTTCGGCGCCGGTGGCGGCTTCCAGGCCGGTGTGATATTTGCCACCGCCCTCGTGCTGTACGACCTTGTATTCGGTGATGGCAGTGCCCGCGCCGTGGTACCGCCCGGTTGGCTGCACCGCCTGGCCGCCTTGGGCGTGCTCATCTACGGTGGGGTTGGCGTCTATTCACTGCTGGCCGGCAAGCCTTTCCTGGATTATTCGGCGCTGGCGCGCGATCCGGTCCATGGTCAACACCTGGGTGTACTGTTGGTAGAACTCGGTGTCGGTATTGCGGTGTTCTCGGTTGTTTTGTTGATCTTCTATGCCTTCTCCGGCCGGGCCCGCCGCCGATGAGCTTTGCGCCGGGAATCTTCAATTACTTGATCGTCGTATTCCTGATGATGGCCGGCTTTTACGTGGTCATCGCCCAGGGCAATCTGGTGAAGAAACTTGTGGGGCTGGGGCTGTTCCAGACCTCTGTGTTCATTCTGTATATCACCATGGGGAATCTCGCGGATGGTCAGGCGCCGATTGTCGTGGAAGGCGTGACCGCCTATTCCAGTCCTTTGCCGCATGTACTGATTCTTACCGCCATCGTAGTCGGCGTTGCCACCACCGCGGTCGGGCTGGCACTGGTGGTGCGTATCCATGAGGCCTATGGCTCGGTGGAAGAGGACGAGATCCATGCCCAGGACTTGGCGGATGACGAGGCCATCCTGGATGCCGATGCGGCCCATAAGGACGAGGCCGGCCGATGAGCCTCTGGGATCACCTGCCGGTTCTGGTGGTCATAATCCCGCTGATGGCCGGCCCACTGTGCGTGCTGGTCGAGCGGCCGCGCGCGGCCTGGGGCGTGGCGCTGGCGGCAGCCTGGCTGAGCTTCGCCATGGCCGTCGCGCTGGCGGTCCAGGTGTCCGATTCAGGCACCATCAGCTATGAACTCGGCGGCTGGGCGCCGCCCTGGGGGATCGAGTACCGCATAGACACCCTGGGCTCCTACGTACTGCTCATCGTCACCGCGATCCCCTCCCTTGTGCTGGTGGCCGCCAAGGAGAGTGTGGTTAGCGAGGTCCCCGAGCCGCTGATCGCGCGTTTTTACGGCGCCTTCATGCTGGCCTTCGCCGGCCTTGCTGGGATCGTTGCCACAGGAGATGCCTTTAACGTTTTCGTGTTCCTTGAGATTTCTTCGCTGGCATCCTATGCGCTGATCAGCATGGGGCGGAACCGCCGGGCACTGACCTCAGCCTTTGAATACCTGGTGATGGGCACGATTGGCGCCACCTTCATCCTGATCGGCATCGGCTTTCTGTACATGATGACCGGAACGCTGAATATGCAGGATCTGGCGGAGCGGCTGCCGGCGGTATTGGACACTAACACCGTGCGCGCGGGCTTCGCGTTCCTCACGGTGGGCATCGGGCTCAAGCTGGCGATGTTCCCAATGCATCTTTGGCTGCCCAACGCCTATACTTACGCGCCCTCGGTCGTGACCGCCTTCCTCGCCGCGACTGCGACCAAGGTCGCCGTCTATGCACTGCTGCGTTTCATGCTTGGGGTGTTCGGTTTCGAGTTCGCCCTGATAGAGATGCCGCTGGACGATATCCTGATGATCGCCGGCCTGGCGGGAATCCTGATTGCGTCGCTGGTTGCTGTGTTCCAGGAGGATATCAAGCGCATGCTGGCCTATTCCAGCGTCGCGCAGATCGGTTACATGGTGCTGGGCATCAGCCTGGCCTCGGCCACCGGGATCACCGCAGCGACGTTGCATGTGTTCAATCACGCACTGATGAAGGGTGCGCTGTTCCTCGCGCTCGGCGCGGTTGCGTACCGCATTGGCGGTGTCAACTTGCGTGATTTTGCCGGTCTCGGGCGACGCATGCCATGGACTATGGCCGCGATCGTGCTCGGTGGCCTCAGCCTGATTGGTGTGCCACCGACCGCTGGATTCATCACGAAATGGTATCTGGTGTTGGGCACCGTGGAGCAGGAGCTTTGGCCCGTCGCTGTACTGGTGCTGGTCGGTTCTCTGTTGGCGCTGGTGTATGTCTGGAAACTGGTCGAAGTGGCCTACTTTGAACCAGTGCCGGAAGGGGCCGCGCCGGTGCGCGAGGCGCCCTGGTCAATGTTGGTGCCGATCTGGCTGCTGGTCGGCGCCAATCTTTATTTCGGCATACACACCGAGGTCACGGTGGGCTTGGCGACGCAGGCCGCCAACGAACTGATAGGATTGCGACCGTGAGCCCTGAGCAGCTGCTGACCTGGATCCCGCTGGTGCCGCTTCTCGCGGCTTTCGGCGTCGTCGCCGCGCGCGCCAATCCAAACCTGCGTGAAGGGATCAGCATCGGCGCCGGGGTGATCCTGTTCCTGCTGGTCGCCGCACTGGCTGCGACCATCGACTGGGAAGCACCGCCCACGCTGGTGATCGCGACACCGGTGGCGGGTCTGTCATTGTCACTGACGCCTGAACCGCTCGGCATGTTGTTCGCGCTGGTCGCCAGTCTGCTGTGGCCGATCACGACAGTGTACGCGGTCGGGTATATGCGCGCGCACCGCGAACAGAACCAGACCCGCTTCTACGCGGCGTTTGCGGCCTCGATCGCAGCTGCAATGTGTATTGCGCTGGCCGGCAACATGCTGACACTGTTCGTGTTCTATGAGGTGCTGTCAGTCTCGACCTATCCGCTGGTCACTCATGCGGGCACGGACAAGGCCAAACGCGCCGGCCGTGTCTACCTCGGACTGCTGATGGGCACCTCGATCGGTTTCCTGCTGTTGGCGATGATCTGGACGTGGAGCCTGACCGGCACACTCGACTTTACGCCCGGCGGTGTGTTCGGCGATGAGGTCAGTGGTGGCGTGCTCGGTGTCCTGTTGTTGCTGTATGTGTTCGGTACCGGCAAGGCCGCGTTAATGCCGTTCCACCGCTGGCTACCGGCGGCGATGGTCGCGCCGACGCCGGTGTCCGCACTGCTGCATGCGGTGGCCGTGGTCAAGGCGGGTGTATTCACCGTGCTCAAAGTCAGCGTTTACATCTTCGGTCTGGAGCGCATCGAACAATTGGTGATGGCCGAGTGGTTGGTAGCGCTGGCCGCGCTGACTATCGTGCTCGCCTCGGCAATTGCGTTGCGCCAGGACAATTTCAAGGCCCGTCTCGCGTACTCCACTGTTAGCCAGCTTTCATACATCACCATGGGCGCGCTGCTTGGCGTCGCCGCTGGCGCGATTGGCGGCGGCCTGCATATCGCGATGCACGCCTTTGGCAAGATCACACTGTTCTTCTGCGCCGGCGCCGTACTGGTCACAGCGCACAAATCGAAGATCAGTGAGCTCAATGGTATCGGCCGGCGCATGCCTTGGACCATGGGTGCGTTCGCGATAGGCGCCGTTTCCATGATCGGTGCACCGCCGTTCGCCGGTTTCATATCCAAATGGTATCTTTTGAACGGCGCCCTGCAGACCGAGCAGGTTATCGCCGTCGCCGCGCTCATCATCTCGACCGTGCTGAATGCAGCCTATTTCATGCCGATAGTATATGCCGCCTTCTTCAAGCCGGAGGATGAGAGCCACGGGCACGCCGCGCACGGCGAAGCGCCTTTGCCGATCGTGTTGGCGCTGAGTGCGACCGCGCTGTTCACGCTATTGATCTTTTTCTTTCCGGGCATACCGCTGTCGCTCGTCCAGCAGATGGTAGGGGGCTGATGAACACGCCACCAAAGGATCCCAAGACCCAAATGGGTCAGGATGAACATAAGCACTGGCTGTACCGCAGCGAGAATCTGCCGAAGTTGTGGTTCATTCAGATCCTGATACTGGTGCTGGCCCTGTTGCCGGAGTTTTTTATCCATCACCACCCGCATGTCGAACAGACGGGCTTCACGCTGGATACGAGTTTCGGTTTCTTCGCCTGGTATGGTTTCCTAGCCTGCGCGGGCATGGTCGCGGGCGCGAAGATTCTCGGTATCTTCCTGAAACGCAAGGACACTTACTATGATGAGTGAATTTGTGTTTCCACCTGGCCTGATCATGGTGTTTGGTGCCGTGTTGATCCCGCTGCTCGGCGAGCGCCAACGTGGGCTGGTGCTGCTTGGTCTGCCAGTACTGACCCTGCTGGCCGTATGGGGCCTGCCGGCCGACGCGTCGCTGCAGCTCGGCTTCCTCGAATATACCCTCGAGCCGGTTCGATCGACCGCCGAGGGCCGCTTGTTTGCAACCGTATTTGCGATCATGGCCTTTGCCGGCGGTCTGTACGCCCATCGTCAGGCCAGCGTCACCGAACTGACTGCGGCGTTCATCTATGCGGGCTCGGCGATCGGCGTGACCTTTGCCGGCGATCTGATCACCGTGTTCGTCTTTTGGGAGATGATGGCGCTCGGCTCGACCGTCGTCGTCTGGTCGGCCGGCACGCAAAGCGCCTACAGGGCCGGCCTGCGCTACCTGCTCGTCCACCTGCTCGGCGGCGTCGTGCTGATGATCGGCATCGTCGCGCATGTGGTCGAGACCGGCTCGCTCGAGTTCACCGCGATGCAACCGGACAGCTTCGGCAACTGGCTGATTCTCATCGGCTTCCTGGTCAATGCCGGAGCACCGCCGCTGTCGGCCTGGATTGCCGATGCCTATCCGGAGGCCAGCCCGAGCGGCACGGTATTCCTGTCGGCGTTCACGACCAAGACCGCTGTATTCGCGCTGCTGGTCGGGTTCCCCGGCGCCGACATTCTCGTCCCGATCGGCCTGTACATGGTGTTCTACGGCATCATCTACGCACTGCTCGAGAATGACATGCGCCGCATTCTGGCCTATTCGATTGTCAACCAGGTCGGCTTTATGGTCGCGGCGATCGGCATCGGGACCTCGTTGGCGCTGAACGGCGCCGCTGCGCATGCCTTCGCGCACATCATCTACAAGGCTTTGCTGCTGATGTCGGCCGGCAGCGTGCTGCTGATGACCGGCAAGCGAAAGTGCACCGATCTCGGCGGCCTGTTCCAGAGCATGCCGGTGACTGCGATTAACGGCATCGTCGGTGCGCTGGCAATCTCGGCCTTCCCGTTCACCTCTGGCTTCGTGACCAAGTCGCTCGAGACCTCGGCCGCCGCCAACGAGGGTATGCTGCTCGTCTGGCTGTTGCTGCTCGCAGCATCGGCCGGGGTGTTCCTGCACGCCGGCATCAAGTTCCCGTGGTTCGTGTTCTTCCAGAAGGACTCGGGGCTGCGTCCACCCGATCCACCGGCCAACCTGCGCGTGGCGATGTGGCTATTCTCGTTCCTGTGCCTGGCGATTGGCATCTACCCACAGCCGCTGTATGCCATCCTGCCTTATCCAGTCGACTATCAGCCGTACACGGTTGATCACTTGGTGACCCAGTTCCAGGTGTTGCTGTTTGCCGGCTTTGCGTTTTTCGTCATGTTGAAGCAGATGCGCCGCACGTTGACTATCAGCCTCGATTTCGACTGGTTCTATCGCAAGTTCTTCAACGAGATCGGCAACGAGTTCACGATGCGCACCAGCATCGCGCGTCGGATACACGAGCAGAGGGCTGTGGTTGGCGTCCGCCGGTTGATCAGCAATCTCTACCGCCATCATGGCCCAAGCGGCGTACTGGCCCGTGCCTGGCCGACCGGCATCATGGTGATCTGGGTCGCCGTAATGCTTGGGTTGTCGCTGGCTCTGTACTACACCTGAAACGCTGCAGTCCCTCGCCGGGCCCAGATCGCCGGGAGGCCTTCGGTGGGTGCCGCCCGGAGGCAGAGCCTTGTATCGCGAAGGACAATTTATGGCCGGTTTTGGCAGCCGTGAAAGCGTCAGGCGTCGATGCGACGGTACTTGATCCGGTGCGGGTTCACGGCATCCTCACCGAGGCGACGTTTCTTGTCTTCCTCGTAATCCGCAAAGTTGCCCTCGTACCAGACCACCTCGGAATCACCCTCGAAGGCGAGGATGTGGGTGGCAATCCGGTCGAGGAACCAGCGGTCATGCGAGATCACCACCGCACATCCGGGGAATGCCAGTATGGCCTCTTCCAGTGCGCGCAGGGTCTCGACATCGAGGTCGTTGGTCGGCTCGTCGAGAAGCAGGACATTGCCGCCGGATTTCAGCAACTTGGCCAGATGGACGCGATTGCGTTCGCCGCCTGACAGGTCGCCGACCTTCTTCTGCTGGTCTGCACCGCGGAAGTTGAAGCGTGAGCAGTAGGAACGTGACTGCGTCTGATAGTTGCCGACGGTAATGATGTCCTGACCGTCGGATATCTCCTGCCAGACCGTGTTGCCGTCATGCAGCGAATCACGGCTTTGGTCGACTGCCGCGATCTTTACCGTATCGCCGATGCGAAGTTCGCCGGCATCCGGCTTTTCATCGCCCATGAGCATGCGGAACAGGGTGGTTTTTCCCGCACCGTTGGGGCCGATGATGCCCACGATGCCGCCCTTGGGCAGGTTGAAGCTGAGGTCCTTGTAGAGCAATTTGTCACCGAAGGCCTTTTGCAGGCCCTTGGCCTCGACCACCAGGTCTCCCAGGCGTTCGCCCGGCGGGATGTAGATCTCGTTGGTCTCGTTGCGCTTCTGGAATTCCTGATTCTGCAGTTCATCAAAACGGGCGAGGCGAGCCTTGCTCTTGGCCTGACGACCCTTCGGGTTGGATCGTACCCACTCGAGTTCGTCCTTCATGGCCTTGATCCGACCCTGTTCCTGCTTTTGTTCCTGCTCGAGCCGGGCCTCTTTCTGTTCCAGCCAGGACGAATAGTTGCCCTCCCAGGGGATGCCATGGCCACGGTCGAGTTCGAGGATCCAGCCCGCCACGTTGTCGAGAAAGTAGCGGTCGTGGGTGACTGCAACTACGGTGCCGGGATAGTCGTGCAGAAAGCGCTCCAGCCAGGCCACGGACTCGGCGTCCAGGTGGTTGGTCGGTTCGTCGAGCAGCAGCATGTCGGGCCTGGACAGCAGCAGTTTGCATAGCGCCACCCGGCGTCGCTCACCACCGGACAGCTTGGTCACATCGGCGTCCCAGGGAGGCAGGCGCAGGGCGTCCGCGGCCACCTCGAGCTGGCGATCCATATTGTGGCCGTCCGAGGCCTGCAGGATGTTCTCCAGCTCTGCCTGGCGTTTTGCCAGGGCGTCAAAATCGGCATCCGGTTCGGCATAGGCGGCATAGACCTTATCCAGTTCGGCCGTCGCCTCGGCAATATGCCCCAGCGCCTGTTCGACATTACCGCGCACATCCTTGTCCGGGTCGAGCTGCGGCTCCTGCGGAAGATAGCCGACATTGATGCCGGGCTGAGGTCGTGCCTCTCCTTCGATGTCGGTATCCACCCCGGCCATGATGCGCAGCACCGTGGATTTGCCGGCGCCGTTGAGGCCGAGTACGCCGATCTTGGCGCCGGGAAAGAAGGACAGGGAGATATCGCGCAGGATCTGCCGTTTTGGCGGCACGATCTTGCTCACGCGGTTCATGGTGTAGATGTACTGGGCCATAGCTCTTTGCCGGGTGGGGCTGCTGATGTTGGGAAGCGGGTGATTTTACACCGAGTGCGGCGGGTTTAAAAAAACGATCGCTCCGGCCGCTAGCTTTAAGAACCGGTCGCAGTAGGACCGGTACCCATTTCCGGACGAGGATTCCTGCTCAGTGGATACATCGGCAACAGCAGCTCGCAACAACCTGGCATCGAGGGCGGCGCTGTTCATGGCGCTCATGGGGATCGGCCTGGTCGGCTACGTGATCGGGGGTTGGTTCGTTCCCCGGTCAGAACCGGCAGCCGCCGCCACTGCTTACGGTGGTATGCCGACGGAAGCAACTGTCGGTGCCGCCACCGGCGGAGCGGCATTCGCCGTACTTGCGATTGGGTTCGGCCTTCTGCTTGTCGCCAGTGCGCTTGTGTTGCGGTCAAGCCAAAGCCTTTCGCAGGCGGTGATGCGGGACCCGCTGACGGGACTGTATTCCCGGTTTTACGCCGCAGAGGCTCTGCCGGGATTGTTCGCACGCGATGACCGCTCCGGTCACAGTCGACTGGTTCTGGTCAGGGTTGAGATCGACGGGCTGGGTGATATACGGCGACGATATGGCAGCCGCGCGGCGGCGTTTACGATCAGCACCGTAGGCCGGCACATTCGCAGCCAGACCCGGGAGGATGACCTGCCGGTGGAGCCGGACGGTGAGGGATTTGCCATCTATCTGCACTGCGAGGAGGCCGATCAGGCCAGGGCATTCTGCCGCCGACTCACAACCCTTTTGCGCAGTGAGCAGCTGGAATGGGAGGGAGAGGTGATCCAGGTCTCGGCAAGCATGTGGATCACCGTCCGACAGGTTGGCGAAACGAACGACGCCATGCAGCAACGCTCGAGTACAGGCCTCGGTCAGGCCGACGTGCAACACGGGAAAGCGGTCGAGGTCTGAGGCAGCGATCCGGCCCCGGCCTCTCCAACCCGCCGCCGCGCGAAGCGGCTTATCGATCGTCGGCGTGCAGTTCTGCCGCCAGCAGGGTGTTCTCCAATAAGGTAGCCACCGTCATCGGGCCGACCCCGCCGGGCACCGGCGTGATCCAGCTCGCCACCTCGCTGACGCCTGCGGTATCGACATCGCCGCACAGACTGCCGTCCTCCAGACGATTGATACCCACATCGATCACGACCGCGCCCGGCTTGACCCACTCGGCTTTGACGAACCGGGGCACTCCCACGGCGGCAACCACGATATCAGCCGCGGCGAGCTTGCCGGCGAGATCTTTGGTCTTGCTGTGGCAGACAGTGACCGTACAGCGTGCCATCAGCAGTTCCAGGAACATCGGTCGGCCTACAATGTTCGATTGGCCGACGATAACGGCGTCCATGCCGACCAGGTCAATCCCGGTGCGCGCGAGCATGGTCATCACGCCCTTCGGGGTACAGGGGCGCAGCAGGGGTTGGCGCAGCACCAGGCGACCCATGTTGTACGGATGGAAACCGTCCACATCTTTGGTCGGCAGGATGCGCTCGGTGACCGTGTCTTCGTTGATCTGCTTCGGCAACGGCAATTGCACCAGGATGCCGTCGACATCGTCGCGCGCGTTCAGTTCGTCGATCAGTGCAAGCAGTTCTTCCTGGCTGGTACCGGCAGGGAGGCGGAGCAGTTCGGAACGGAATCCGACATGCTCGCAGGCATTCTGCTTGTTGCGCACGTAGACCTGGGATGCCGGGTTGTCACCCACCAGCACGACAATAAGGCCTGGTGGCCTCTGCCCGGCGGCAACCCGTGCCTCCACCTTTGCTTTGACCAGTTCACGGATATCAGAGGCAATGGCTTTGCCATCAAGGAGTTGGGCGCTCATGGTTGGCCTGCAATCACGGACTGTGCTTGGCTAAATCGACGATGATATCAGAGCCGGGAGGATTGATTGACGCCAATATGATGTTGCGCGTATCATTTGCCGCCTTCGCAAATTGGTGGAGCGTCAATTCGGGGTATAGCGCAGTCTGGTAGCGCGCCTGCTTTGGGAGCAGGATGTCGGGAGTTCGAATCTCTCTACCCCGACCAAGTGATTTGGTGTTTGCGGTGCCGGGTTGAAAGAACCCTATTCGTTTACGCCATGGTGGAAGAGAGAGGCGAACTCCCGAAGGGAGTCGATAAAGCGGGGTGGGAGCCCCGGCTTAACGGCCGCAGGCCGGCTCGAAGGGCGAAATACAGGACGTATTTCGTAATCTCTCTACCCCGACCAGATTTCGGAACGGATTCGAAAATTGGCCCCGATAGCTCAGTCGGATAGAGCAGTAGCCTTCTAAGCTATTGGTCGGGGGTTCGAATCCTCCTCGGGGCGCCAAATCCGCCACGGGGTGCGTGGCACGCAGCAGGCTGCTCCGGTGCTGTTGCGGGGTGAGGTAGGAATATCGGTTTCAATGGTGGACGTAGCTCAGTTGGTAGAGCCCTGGATTGTGATTCCAGTGGTCGTGGGTTCGAGCCCCATCGTCCACCCCAAATCAAGACGAAAAAAGCGGTTGCCCCGGGCCACCGCTTTTTTTGTGCCTGTACACTATACGAACTGGGGCGCTTGCTTGACGCTGGGGGCGATCTACAGCAGACTTTCGCGATAGTTCCGGGGCTATTGACCGTCCCCGGCCAGCGGCCCCATCCAGGGGCCGTTTGCTTTTCCGTTTCAAGACTTTACGAGGTGAGGTGGCCTATGTTCAGCAAAGAGATGCGTATCGAAGGTTATGACGACGAGCTGTTTGCGGCCATCCAGGGCGAGGAGCGTCGCCAGGAAGAACACATCGAACTCATTGCCTCGGAGAATTACACCAGCCCCCGGGTGATGGAGGCCCAGGGCTCGGTCCTGACCAACAAATATGCCGAGGGTTATCCGTCCAAGCGTTACTACGGCGGCTGCGAATTTGTGGACAAGGCCGAACAGCTGGCGATCGACCGTGCGAAGCAGCTGTTCGGCGCCGACTACGCGAACGTGCAGCCGCATTCCGGTTCGTCCGCAAACCTGGCCGTTTACATGGCGCTGTGCCAGCCGGGTGACACGGTTCTCGGGATGTCTCTGGCCGATGGCGGTCACCTGACCCACGGCGCCAAGCCGAGTTTTTCCGGCAAGATCTACAATGCGGTGCAGTATGGTCTGAATCCGGATACCGGCGAGATCGACTACGAACAGGTCGAGCGTCTCGCACGCGAGCACAGGCCGAAGATGATCGTAGCCGGTTTCTCGGCCTATTCACGGATCGTCGACTGGCAGCGTTTCCGTGATATCGCCGACGAGGTTGGGGCCTACCTGTTCGTCGATATGGCACATGTCGCCGGTCTGATCGCCGCGGGCGTCTATCCGAGCCCGGTGCAGATCGCCGATGTCACCACCACAACCACGCACAAGACCCTGCGCGGTCCGCGCGCGGGCCTGATCCTGGCCAAGGCCAACCCGGAGATCGAAAAGAAACTCAACTCGGCGGTATTCCCCGGGGGCCAGGGAGGGCCGCTTGAGCATGCAATCGCGGCCAAGGCGGTGGCCTTCAAGGAGGCGATGGAGCCCGAGTTCGTTGAATACCAGAAGCTGGTGGTGAAGAATGCCCGGACCATGGCGCAGGTATTCATGGATCGTGGCTACGATGTGGTCTCCAAGGGTACCGATGATCACCTGTTCCTGGTCAGTTTTATCGAGGCGGGCCTCACCGGTAAAGATGTGGACGCCTGGCTGGGTGCGGCCAACGTTACGGTCAACATGAATGCCGTACCGAACGATCCGCAGTCGCCCTTCGTGACCTCCGGTATTCGGGTCGGCACGCCGGCAGTGACCACACGTGGATTCACCGAGGCAGACTGCCGCGAACTTGCCGGCTGGATGTGCGATGTGATCGACAGTCGTGGCGAGAGCTCAGTGATCGAGGCCGTGAAGGCAAAGGCACTTGATATCTGCGCCAGATATCCGGTCTATAAATAATAGGATCGAGGGGCGAGGTTCGGGGAACGAGGACGTGACCGCGGAGGTTTTCATCAACGTGCACTGTTTCGCAGAGGTTTGCTTCAGCCCTCGGCCCTGGGCCCTAGGTGTTGTCGTCCCTCGACCCTCGATCCTCGGTCCTCGGTCCTAAGTCCATGCGCTGTCCATTCTGCGGAGCCCAGGACACCAAGGTCGTCGATTCCCGGCTGCACGGGGACGGTGATCAGGTGCGCAGGCGGCGCGAGTGCAATAACTGCAAAGAACGGTTCACAACCTACGAATCCGCCGAACTCAACCTGCCTCGCGTGGTGAAGAGTGACGGTCGGCGGGTCAACTTTGACGGCCGGAAGCTGCGCACGGGGATCGAGCGCTCGCTGGAAAAACGGCCGGTCTCCACGGAAGCAACCGACAGCGCCATCAACCACATTACCCGACGGCTGATGGCGGGCGGAGAAGGTGAGGTATCGTCACGCAAGATCGGTGAACTGGTGATGGAAGAACTGAAAAAGCTCGACCAGGTCGCGTACGTGCGCTTTGCATCGGTCTATCGCCAGTTCGAGGACGTCAATGCCTTCCGTGAAGAGATCGAAAAACTCGAGAACCAGCTGACCCCCGAGGCCCGCCGGCAGCAGATGGACCTGCTTGACGAGGAGAAATGAGCACCTCTTTCAGCGTCGCCGACCACGAGTTCATGGCGCGTGCGCTGCACCTGGCGGAGCGCGGCCTTTACACTACCGACCCCAACCCGCGCGTTGGTTGCGTGCTGGTCCGTGACGAGCGTGTGGTCGGCGAGGGCTGGCATCGCAGAGCTGGTGAGCCGCACGCCGAGCGCAATGCAATGACGGCGGCCGGAGATGCTGCCCGCGGGGCAACTGCTTACGTGACGCTGGAACCCTGTTCGCACCATGGCCGAACACCACCCTGTGCTCAGGGTCTGATCGATGCGGGTGTGACGCGCGTGGTCGCCGCGATGCCGGATCCCAATCCTCTGGTTGCCGGTGATGGTCTGGCGATGTTGCGCGAATCGGGGATCGAGACCCAGGTCGGTCTGCTTGAGACGGACGCCCAGGCGTTGAATCCCGGTTTTCTGCAGCGCATGCGCCACGGTCTGCCGTACGTGCGCTGCAAGCTCGGTATGAGCCTCGATGGCCGCACCGCGATGGCCAGCGGAGAGAGCCAGTGGATTACCACTGAGGCCGCGCGCAGGGATGTGCAGCTGCTGCGTGCGCGCAGCAGTGCGATCCTGACCGGTATCGGCACCGTACTGGCAGATGACCCCTCGATGACCGTGCGCCTGTCCGCCGACGAGCTGTCGGTTGTCGACAGCGATAATTTTCTACGTCAGCCGTTGCGCGTGGTACTGGATACGCGTCTGCGCATGCCACCGAGAGCGAGGATGATGAGCCTGCCGGGCCAGACCCTGATCGTCTGCGGCCAGGGGGCCTCGACCGAAACCGAGGATGAGTTGCAGGCTGCCGGCGCTGAAATCCTGCGGCTGCCCCAGTTGGGCGGTCGGATAGACCTTTCCGGATTGTTGCGCGCCCTCGCTGCGCGTGGGGTGAATGAGCTTTTGATCGAGGGCGGCTCGACTCTTGCCGGCAGTGCGCTGCAGGTGGGTCTGGTCGATGAACTGATTGTCTACATGGCGCCGAACCTGATGGGGGATGCGGCACGTGGTCTGGTGAGTCTCCCGGGACTGGAGCGCCTGGCTGAGCGTGTTGATCTGGAGTTTCGGGATGTCCGCCGCGTTGGCCGTGATCTGCGTATCGAACTTGGCCCTCTGTGCTCAGGTCCGGAAGTGACGGACCAGGCCCTCGAGTTGCCTTGATAGCTGCGACAGCGAACGCGCCGTGTCGCTGATCTGGTGGTTGTCCGTCACGACCGCTTCGCTGTCGCTGTTGATCCTTACCAGGCTCTGAGAGATCTCTTCGGCTGTCTGGCGCTGCTCGGTAGCCGCGTTCGCGATCTGCTGGTTCATGCCCTGGATGCTCGCGACCGAATCGACAATGTTTTTCAGCGAGGCGCCGGTCTGCTCTCCTTTCTGCACCGTGCTTTGTGCCATTTCGCTGCTCTCACGCATGGTTTTGGCGGCCTCGTGCGCCTGCGACTGCAGTCGCTCGATCATGCCCAGTATCTCGGCGGTCGATTGCTGGGTACGGTTGGCCAGCGTGCGTACTTCGTCTGCCACCACTGAGAATCCACGACCCTGGTCGCCGGCACGTGCGGCCTCGATCGCTGCATTGAGCGCGAGCAGATTCGTCTGCTCGGCGATACCGCCGATGACATCGATGACGCTGCCGATGGCGTCGCTTTCGCGTTCGAGCGAGTGAATGGTTTCGGCCGCCAGTTCGACCTGGCCCCCGAGCGTTTGTATGGCCTTCAGCGTATTCCCTACCACCGTCTGACCCGAGTTCGCCTCACTTTGGGCGCGGTTGGCGCTCTCGAGCGCGCACTGCGCCGAATCGGCGACGTTGGCGACCGTCACGGTCATCTGCTGGGTTGCGGTGGAGATCTGTCCGGTCTCGTCCTGCTGCCGCTGTGAACGGCCGAGATTGGCCTCGGTCAGGGTGTTCATCTCGCTGGACGATTGGGCAAGTTGTTGCACACCCTGGCCGACCTGGACCACGGTTTCGCGGATCTTGGCCACGAATTCGTTGAATGAGTGACTGACATCGCTGATTTCGTCTTTGCCGTTGACCTCCAGGCGTGCTGTGAGGTCGCCATCGCCGCTGGCGATCTCGCGCATGCGATCGGCGACCCGGCGCAAGGGCGTGGCGATGGTGCGGATGCTGGCGAGGTAGGCCGCGAAGGCCATCGCAAGTCCGACCAGTATCATGCCGACCACCAGCCAGATTGCCGAGCTGCGCGAATCCGCCGCAGCGGTCAGCTGTTGCTCGACGATCTGGCGACTCTCCTCCTCGATTTGGCTGGCATCCTGCATCAATGCGTCGGCCACCTCGCTATAGCGTTCGCGGGTGCGGCGTAGTTCGGCATGTGTCTGCAACGCTTCGTTGAACTGGTCCTCGTTGGACTTCGCAAGTTGCAGCAGGGCGGCGTCGAAGGTCTGTTTGCCGAATGGTCCTTTACCGATCAGCTTGCCCATGAGCGATTCCGACTCGGC
>Ga0265303_10000120_pt1 | contig 36761 bp, 55 predicted proteins | sample Helome_2_FD_192494 | JGI IMG/M metagenome (GOLD analysis project Ga0265303, IMG submission 192494) | Marine sediment microbial communities from subtidal zone of North Sea - Hel_20160317 (Illumina Assembly) | ecosystem: Environmental > Aquatic > Marine > Subtidal zone > Sediment ... | reverse complement strand
AAGGAAATCTAGCAATCTCAGAATTTCCGGTCACCACAGACAGAGATTTCGTAACGAGAAGCCTAACTAATAAAGTTTATACGACCGATGATCTTTATTTGCCCGTGGTGTTTACTCCGGAAGGATTTTCGGCCGATGCTTCTTCAATAGGGAACATAGAAGCCACTTTAGGGAACGCGGTCCCCCCTTCAATAAGCACCACTACCAATTTACTTTTGGCGGACGGATCAAGTTATCCGGTTAACGGAGTGAGCCCTCTGGGGATTCCTTACTCTCGTTTATATGATAAATATTTCTCAGTAGCCCAAGGGGTGTGTCAATTTGGGAGTGGTCCATTTTTTGTAGATGCGGCTATTTCTTCGGTGGCCCCTACGTATTTTTTCTTATCTAATAATCAGGTAGGAATCCCAGCAGTTCCTGCTGATGGTGTGCCTGCTACTGGCTTTACCTTTTTCCCAGTTACTCCCGGAACTCCTACGGGACATAGATTTGACTGCTATCTTGGGAATACAAACGAGATTTCTGGCCCCACATTAGTTTTCATTTCAAACGTGTTTTTCCCCGGAGACTCTCTTGACTTTAATACTTCTGTAGGCTCTAACCTATCTATTTTTCTAAAAACTGATTTAGGGCGTACGGTAGGTAGCATTAGTGTAACGGGCATCCCCCCGGCTGGCGCTTCCTTGGGTTTTAATAATGAAGGGATCGTGGGTAATCAAACGTATCTTTGGTACACAGTGGATGGAGCGGGCGTAGACCCTGGGCTAGCTGGCACCCCAATTCAAGTTAACCTTCGATCTACTTGGACTACCCAAGATGTTGCAATGGCCAGCTATGCAGCTGCTAGGGGCCATTCTCAAATGAATATTGCCCCAGTCGGTGGAGGGGCTATCCCGCCTGGTGCTAATGTCACGTTTTCAACCGTAGGTAATGGGGATTACTATTTCTGGTATACGGTTGATGGCGCAGGAGTTGATCCTCTCCTAGCCGCTAGAACTGGAATTCAAGTTGATGTTTTGAGTGGAGACTCGGCAAGCGCGGTAACCTTAAAAACACAAGCCGCTCTCAATTCAGTATTTGTTGCCGTACCCGATTTGAGGGGAATGGCTCTGCGAGGAATGGGCGATATTTTTTCGCCGCAAGATACTATCTTCAGCGAATCTCCTTACCCTACCAACCTATTGGCTCATTATTCTCAGATTCAGGATTTTGCTTCTCATAATCATCCCATTTCTGCTGGATCAGGAGGAGGGGCCATCCCCGTATTAGATTTAGTAAGCACTGCCCTTGCTAATACTTTTATGGGAGATGACGCTGGAGGCATATCTACGAGACCGACCAATTTTGGTGTATACTATCAAGTTCGCTATTGAGGTGATTTATGAGCATAGAAGCAGCTAGCGTCTTTCAAATGACGCAAGATTTAAATAAGAGAACCGCTTATGGTTTAAAGTTTTCTTCTCTTAACTATAACGTTAATTTAGCAGCTGGCGTCGCACAATCTTTTGTAGTTCCCTCTAAATTTAATTTTTGGCACGCATTATTTGCGGCCACTCCGGGGTCTACTATTTGGGTATCCGTGGATGGGGCAGCTACGTTGCCCGGAGCCGCATTTGCTCTCAGCACTTCGGAAGCTAACCCTGCATTACGCCAGGTAAAAGCCGGAGAAACTCTTTCGATAATTAGCGCGCAAGCTATTTCTGTGGGAGTTCGGTTGGATGGCCTTCCTCATGGGCGTGTTTAGAAATGGATGAAGAGCTGGAAGAAGGATACTTAGAAGCTGTCGCGGCTAATCTTGTAGCCTATTCACCTTTTAAGTTGCCAGAAAGGGTGGGGGGTAGCAGGCCCCCTCCTCCGGACGGATGTTTTTTCCTGATCGACGATGTGGGTTGGGGATTATTGATTGACTCCAATTTAGACGACTTACTTTTAATCGACAGTTGTGGAGCGCTGCCCGATAGAAATACTACTCAATTACCGTCAGCTCCCCTCCCATTGCAGCCTGATGATGTTTTTGCTATTTCTCAAGGAGGCACCTTAGACGCACTTCAGGTTCCTTTGTCCCAATTACCAGCTTCCTATACTCCATCAAATTATCCCGCTCTTTCATCTACTGTGGCCGGTAACTTAGGTGGGATAGATACTGAGCTTGGTCTTTCTACGGGCTCTGTACGCATAGCAGGCGCCCCTACTGTTCCAGCTACGGTAAACGTACCTGCGACAGGAGCTACCGCGCAAGTGGCCTTTACCACCGCTCAAACGTTCCAGAAAGGGGACGTAGTAATAGGCGCCTCTCCCGACTTCGCTATTCTTCCTAGCACTGAAGGAATTTATGCCATTGATATTAATTTTGAAGTAGATGCAGGGGCCGGTGCAGCTCAAAATTATATTTTTTCTATTGCTAAAAATAACAATCCAATTTTAAGCGCCCAAGCTCTGATTTCTTGTGGTAACAGCCTTTTAGAGAACGGTCGTTTAACATTCATAGATCAAGTTAGTTCCCCCCTTACGGACGGATATGTACTATTTTGTTCTTTAGAAACGCCCGGAACTGCTACTACTCTTACATTCCAGTCTTTTTCTTTTAGCGTTATTCGTCTTACTACCTAGAGACCATTTATGATAAATAGAAATCTGGTCAATTTACCTGCGGCATCTCTTCCTATTTTAGGTGCAGACGAATTCTTTTTATCGAAAGCTTCAACGATTGAGTCTGTAAAATCTACGTTTTCAGAATTGCCGGCTTCCTATTCTCCAACGAACTATGTTCCAGCTTCTTCAACAATTAGCGGTCACCTTCAAGGTATAGATGCGCAATTAGTAGGGGGATTGTCCCCTCAAGCAGGTCGAGTAGATAATGGTGGAGCAGCAGGTGGCTTCATCGCAGTTAATACTAATCTTACAGCAATAAATTTACCGGTGGTGGTGCCTTTCACGGTTGGAGGGTATACGGTTATTCCTTCTCCATCAGGTGCCATTGATTCTAATGCATCCGGAGTTTTTCAGGTGGATGTGGTTCTTAGAATAACTCCTGGAATTACTCAATTATACACTGTGGCTGTCGGCCTTTCTCCCGCCAACCTTTTTTTGACTCAACAAATAGATGGAGTTGCGGCACAAAGAGAGATAGTGAGCTTAGGATGTTTGGTTGATTTATCGGCCGGTCCCCCGCCCACCCCTATTGTGGTTCTGGCTTCTAATGCTGGCGTTGTGGACACATTGGTCGTTGACCAATTCATATTCACTGTTGTCACCGTATAAAATGGGATTTTTCTATGCCTAATTCTCATATCATCCAGTTGCCAGCGGCCACTTTACCTGTTCAAGGCGCAGATGAAGCTGCCACTGCGCAAGGAGCTAGTCTTGTAACCACAAAGACGGCTCTCTCTGCCCTACCCGCTTTTCATTTTCCAGTAAATTACACGCCGGTTAACACTACGATTGCAGGAAATTTAGCAGGAATCGATGCGCAAATAGCCGCCATTGGCATACAAGCTGGACAGGTTAGCATTGCAGCCGGAACTGGCGGGACGACCACGCTTGCCAATCCAGGCGCAGGCGTTTTTGCAGAGATTGCTGTTGTAGCACCCTTTAATTCTTTTTCTTTTGGTGGAATGACAGTCGGAGGAACTCCCGCCAAACGCTTACTCCCCCAGGGAACGGGGGTTTTTAAACTGGTAGCTTCCTTTACTGTTTCGGCTTCTGTGAACCAGGAATACAGCTTTAGGTTTTCTGATACTATCGGAACAACGATTGCTGAAAGTTCTATGAGCGCTGTGGTTAGCACGTCACCCGAAGTAAATCTTTCTATTATCTGGGTTGCTAACGAAACAGTTCCCCTTACGGATGGCTATACCCTAGTAGCAACAGCTATAGGAGGGGTTGCCTCCACTATATCTTTTAGCAGCTATTCCATTACGGCACGCCAGTTGGCATAGAGTGTGATTTCTTAAAAAAATTCGGGGGTATGATATACTATATGATAGATATGGATACTATAACTGCGATTCTTTTTCAAGAAATGTTTAAGCTGCTCCTAGTTACGATCGGCGCACTCTGTGCATTTGGCACATTGAGGGCATTAAATGCTAGATTATCCGATAAAAAAAACAAGAGTTCTGTTTCAAGATGGTGGAATGATTCTTCTACTACGTCACATGACAAGGCTCTTTATTTGTCTGCTCAGCTTATTGGCGTTTGCCTCCTCGTCGGCTTCTGTCTTTCCTAAGAAATACGACCATTATTTCAAGTCGGCATCTATTTTCCTGCCGCCCGGAACCCCTTGGCAACTTTTAAAAGCTCAGTGTTGGCAAGAAAGCCGCCTGAAGCCAAAAGCTGTCTCTCCTGTTGGTGCCGTAGGCCTGTGCCAATTCATGCCTCCTACGTGGAAGGACATGAAGAAAAAATACATGGACTTAAAAACCCCCTGGAATCCTGAAAGTTCTATTAGAGCTGCAGCTCTTTATATGAACGCTCTTAATAAAATATGGAAAGAAAAAAGAAGCAAGATTGATAGGTATAAGCTTGCTTTGGCTAGCTATAACTCAGGTGTGGGTAACGTCTTAAAGGCCCAAGAACTTTCTGGAGGCGCGAAAGGGTATAAAAAAATAATCTCTTACCTATATAAAGTAACCGGTTCACATAGCAAGGAGACGATTGAATACGTAGATAATATTTTTTACAAATGGTTACCACAGATGCTAGCTAGATAGGAGGTTCAGTGTTTCTAAGGCTTGGAATATATTTAGTTATCTTCATATGCGTTCTTGGCATAACAAAAATGTATGGTAAGGCACGCTATAATGAGGGTATTTCTTCGTGCCAAACGCAAGTATCTGAGCAATATCACGATAATGAAGAGCACCTATTCCAATTATACGAACAAGCTCTTCTAACTCAGAAACTTTGGAGGCAGGAAGCATTGGAGGTAGAAAATTTCATTGATGGCCTAGAGGAAATTAGACATGATGAAATTAAAAAAATTGCCGATGCTTCTCCTTGCCAGCACCTTGGTCCTGATGTTATCCAGTTGCTCAACTCGTTCGCGAATCCTAACGCCATCCCACATATCCAAGCTTCACAAAGCGACGAACCAGGTAAAAAGTAGCGTTCCGGTCACTTACCTAATCAAGTGTGAGAAACGTAGGCTCTTCACTGATGACAGTATTCAAACCCTTATTTACACCACTCATTATAACTTTAAGAAGTATGAGGAGTGCCGAATACGCCACAATTACCTGGTCAATTTTCTTATGAAAAAGTAGTCGCCTTTACAATTTCATGTACATGTCCCCAGCTTCTTGAGCCTGCTCAGGACCTTCTTCCACGACATCTTTAATATTTTTAGAGATGTCTATGTTGATTCTAAGAACCTCTCTTTCTTGCGCTATTTTCCATTGAGTACTCTGCTTTGAAGGTCTAAGGAGAGAAGAGGAATCTTTGACTTCCAATATTTCTACACCCCCATCTTCCCTCTCTCTTTCTAAGCCTCTGTTCGCCCTATGATCTGAGTATTTTCTCTTTAATTTATAGGCTGTATCACTAAGCGCCTTACTCGCTTTAAAGAGATATCCCGCTATCTTATTGCCTGTGCTAGCCTCTTCATCAGATATGGGGGTGGGAGAATTTTTCCATTCAGATTGCGCATACTCTGCGTCCGAATTAAAAACCTTAATGTCAACAGAAGGCCTAAAGCAAGAGCTGCATATAGATGAAAAAGGATCTTTTAGGTTATTTCTCTTTACCATCACAAGATGACCAGTCTTCACCTGAAACTCTAACTCTACCTTTTCTTCGAACGCATTTTTTTTAAAACATTTTATAGCCACTACAGCTGCTACGATTATTACTACTACTCCTACACCAATTAATATAAGCGTCCCTGTTTCGCCCATAATTACCTCCGGTTTATAGTTTTTTAATGTTATCCCTAAGTATAGACATGTCCTTAGGGGCTGAAATTCCTACAGTTACGTTATTATTTTTTGAATTTGGAGCCGAACCAATATGATAAATCTGAACTAAAATATCGTCTCCGATGTATATTTTTTCTCCTACCTTTCTACTTACAATTAAATTTCCGATCTCTTTTGTTTCTCCACCCTCCTCTTTTAAATAAACGTTATTCTCTCTTAGATAAGCGCATTCCGAGCATTCTTTATAAGAGTGATCGCATGATCTGCTCCACAAGTCCTTACTTAGTTTTCGCATTTTATTTCTCCTTTACTCCAAAATCTTGTTTAGATTCTCAGATGCTGAGCTTGGCTCAGAAGAGTCAAAGCTTTGAGCGTCCAGTATCTCTCCTTCAGGAATGGAGGCCTGCATATGCTCCCCCTGCATGGATAGGCTGCGATCCCCAATCTCATCTAAAGAAATGGCTTGCTGGAGCTCTAAAGCGAAAGGAATCGTCTTGCAGAGCCTCCTGATTACGGTCTTCTTTGCCATCTCGTCGTAGTCTGTTATCCAAGGGCTGCTGGGCTTCTTCCAAGTAGATTTTTCACCTTGAGGTTTTATGGCTGCTAGATATCCGTCCGACTTATCTCTGATTTTGTTGATCTCATGCCTGCTCATGTACTCGAATTTTTTAAAGCCGTTCTTCATAGTAGCAACCGCGTAGGCTCCTCTAAATTCACCACGATCTTCTCCGTCAAATGGGATGTTTATGCACTTGGGATGGGTTCCTTTTTCAAGCGTAAAGTCATCCTTTTCGTAGACGGCGTCTGTGCTGATGTCCAGTACGTTCCCCCCTCTTGTTGCTAAGGAGATAAGGCCCTTATAGCCAATCACTAGAGAACATAGGTAGCGCTCAATCCACTCGGTTCCTCTCTTTTCGTTTTTACGCCTGGGGATCAAATAGCATTCCCCGAGCAAAGGTGAAGGCGTAAGCCCTAGTTGAGCTATCTGGTAAGCGCACGAGAGGAATGACAAAGGAGTGCATTCTTGAAGCTTAGGAATAAGCCTTAGCTGCGTTTGAAGAGACCGCACGAAAGAGGGTCCCTTGATGTGACTCGGCAGGGCCTTCCTTAAGGAGGCTGTTTGCTTCTCCACTATAACGGATAGCTGGTTCTTTGAAGTGCTCAGCTCGGTTTTAGGCATCTTTTTTCCCCCCTTTTTCTTCGTACTGCTTTTTAAACTTTTCCATAATTTGATCGAATACGTCTTTATTTAGGATGCCGATTCTATTTCCACAAGAAATAATTCCATTTGAGTACTCGAGCATCTTTAATAGGTTTTCTAAAACTTTTTTGGGCTCCTTGAGAACCCCATCTTTTGCTGCCTCAAAACAAATCTTGTAAGTTCCCAGCATATTTTTTTGTAAATCTAAAATTGAATCTTTGGACATCTGCATATCGTGACAAAAGTTCATGACCTCTCTCAGCGTTTCTTCGTTAGTTAGGGTTTTGTTGTTTGGTTTTCTCATTTCTATCTCCATAGGGTTAGGGTTATTGGAAAAAATTCTTTTTGAGTCTAAAAGTTCTAGATCCTTTTTTAGTCTGCTTGAAGGTAGCTATTTGCTCTTCGTTTTGTGAGACTAAAATCTCTGCGTCCTTCATGAATTTCTGAACGCTTACCTTTTTAACAGCCATCTCTTTTTCAACTCCACATTTTCGCTGCTCCAACTCGCGGTACTCGATGATATCCGTTAAGACCTGCGTGTTTGCTACTGCTATTTTTGATTCTGTAGAGTAAGGATATAAACTTTTTATGTCTGTGAGAGTGGAAGGCTCCGGAGGAATCTCAGGAACAACGTGGTTCTCCCAGAAGTGTTTTTCTTTCTCAATTACTTTGTTTATTAGCTCTTCGTTCCTCTTAATGATAAAGACTTCAATGCAGTTTCCGCCGAAGAGTGCTACCAAATACGTTTCCTCAACCTCTAGAACTTCCATGTAATGAATGCATTGTAGTAGGTACGTGTAAGGAACTTGGTCAGTGCCAGCGTCTCCCCACTTATCTGTGTTTTTGTACCCCCCTACATTCTTACACTCGATAATGCGGTTGTTCTCTACGTCTAATCCATCCACGTGAGCGAGCATGAAGGGGTATTTCTTGTGCTTGATAGTTGAAGGAAATTCTATGACTTTATTGTATTTTTGTTGGTAGTAAGGAATTAGAATTTGATTCTCCATCAAGTGCCCAAGCTCTTGCCATTGGGTAATTTCTTGAGGGGGAAGTTCTTGGGTTTTCTCCTGATAGACATCCAATGCGCTCTTCCAAGGGCTAAGCCCGAGCAGTGCACTTACGTCTGATCCTCCTATTCCTTCCTTACGAGCTGCTAGTTCTGATTGAGTTAACATCTTTAAATTCTCCCTGATCCATAAGGAGTACTTTACTTTACTTATTAAGAGTTGTCAAGCTCGCACGTTAACTTGTTAAGGATCTCTTGCCCGCTTGGATGCGGCGGCTGCCTTCACGGCTTCAGAGGGGTTGGATATCCAGTCTATGGAATAGCTGTTCTCTTGGACTGCTGCTAGCTGAATGGCTTCCGAGGGATTGTGGATGCATTCGATGGAATGGCCGTCCTGTTGTACTGCAGCCAACTGAACGGCTTCAGAGGGGTTTTTGATGCATGCAATCGCCCATCCATTCTGGTTAACAGCTGCTAGCTTCATCTCCTCTGAAGGGTTTTTGATGTATGCAATCGACCATCCCATACTTTTAACCGCTTCCAGCTTCACTTCCTCGGAAGGGTTTTGGATGTGTTGAATCTCCCATCCATACTCTTTAACCGCTTCCAGCTTCACTTCCTCTGAAGGGTTTTCAATGTATTCAATCGCCCATCCATTCTCTTTAATTAGCCTTAACTGATCCTCCTCGCTCATCGCTGAGACTTCGGTCTTGTTCATTTTTAGTGATCCGGGTGGCATATCTTATGTTCTTTTTGAACTAATTCGCATGGGTTAGAGATATATAGGATGGCTGTTTCATACTGGTGAACCGCGGCTAGCTGTACTACTACGCTTGGGTGATGGATATATCGTATAGCCCGTCCGTCCTCATTTACTGCCGCCATTTGAACTTCTTCGGAAGGGTCTAAGACCCATTGGATCGACAATCCATTCTGTTTAACCGCTGCTAGTTTCATTTCCTCCGAGGGGTTTTGGATGGAGGAAATCACAAATCCATTCTGTTTGACAGCTGAGAGTTTCATTTCCTCCGAGGGGTGGTGGATGCATTTAATCGCCCATGAATTCTGTTTAACTGCTTCTAGCTTCACTTCCTCTGAAGGATTTTGGATGCATTCGAGCCCCCATCCTTCCTTTCTAACAACTTCCATTTGAACGGATTCGGAAGGGTTATGGAGGTATCGTATCGAGAGAGGGTCGCTTCTAACCGAGGCCATTTGTACAGATTCAGAAGGATTATTTATGTATACAATGTAGCTTTCTAGGTCTATAGGATTTGTTCTGACTAGGGCGATCTGCTCCTCCTCGCTCATCGCTGAGACTTCGGTCTTGTTCATGAGTTCTCCTTTTCAAACCAAGATTTATTGAACCAATAAAGAGATTTTTCATCATCTTTTTCAACGCCGTCGCCGTTCGTATACATACGACTTAAGTTTTTTTGGGCGTGGTGGTTCCCCCCCTTTGCAGCCTTCTCGGCCCAATAAAAGGCATTTTCAAAATCTTTTTCCACCAGATACATAACACTTAGGTTGTGTTGGGCGCATGGGTACCCCCCTTCGGCGGCCTTCTGGCGCCAATAAAACTCTTTCTCTTTATCTTTCTCGACTCCAATTCCGTCCCTATACATAACGCTTAAGTTGTATTGGGCTTCTTCGTGGCCGTTTGTCGCGCCCTTCTCAGACCAATAAAACTGTTTCTCCAGATCTTTCTCAACTCCAATCCCTTGCATATACATAAGGCTTAAGTTGTATTGGGCGTTGGGGTGTCCGCTTTCTGCGGCCCTCTGGCACCAATAAAAATCTTTTTCATCGTTTTGCTTCACTCCCTCTCCGTTCATATACATAACACTCAATTGGTATTGCGCTTCTCGGTCCCCCCCCTCTGCTTTTTCTAATGTTTCTTTGAAAGTTGTTGGATTCATTTGTGCTTCTCCATTGATATGCGGGCTGCTGCCTTCACAGCTGGGGAGGGGTTTTTGATGTATCTAATCGAATCTCCATCCTGTTTCACCGATGCTAGCTTTACTTCCTCAGAATTTTTTTCGTTTAAATGGACGACTGCTAGTACGCCCCTCTCATCACTCTTACACTTTATGGAAATACCTGACGGGTCCAGATTCTTAATGGCGAACTGTATTAAGGCCATAGTAGGATTATCTATATTTAGGATGTTGGCGGGGTGGGACTTAACCAGCTCTAATTTTTCTTCTTCACTCATTTTCGAAGTGTCTACCAGCGGCAACCGACCTTCTCTTTTAGAATAAGATGGGGATTTCTTGTGCTTGATAGGTAAAGGAAACTCTATTTTCATGTGTTTCTCCTTGGATTCTTGTGTCTCTTTCATGCGGAGTAACTTACTTTACTTATTCAGGTAAGTCAACACAAAAGCAGGAGATGAAGAGAAAATAGGGCGCAACCCTCCTAAGCAGGAAGCACAGGGACTCCCTGATTAGAAGAGACAAGGGCTCCATGCCCTTGATTTTAATGCGCAGTCCTTAGCGCATACTGGGAGGGGGTATAAGTGAAGAGTAAGGAAAAAGGAGAAAGTCTTACTTACGAACTTTCTTTTTCGCTTTCTTTGGTTTTGTGTAGGTAGTAGCCATAGGTTTTTTGGCGGTTGCTTTTAGAACTGCATTTGCTTTCCGATTCACGGTAGCTCTTTGGCCTGCGGTGAGCTTCCCTTTCTCAAACATCTGAGTAGCACGCGCCTTAGCATTGGCAGCATGAGAGCGGGAGGGTTTTCCCTGCGCATTTACGAGTGGGTATCTATCCCTTTCTCCCTCTTTTTTAGAAGGAAGAGCAAAGTTGCTGGGCTTACGCTCCAGTTTTGTTCGTTGTTTGTAAGTGAGTTTAGCCATTTTTTACGTGCTCCTAAGAAGCGGTCATTGTATCACATAGGGGCCCGGAGCAAAGTTACTATGTTCACCTTTACTGTCCAGATTGACATTTTGCAAATAGACAGGTATAGTAAATAAAGAGGTGAAGAAGTATGGCAGGCATAACATTCGGCGTAAAAATTGAAATGCGGTTGTTCCTTAATTCAATTCGAGGGACCAGCGGCTATCAACGCGCCAAAGAAAAAATACTAGAAAAGATACGAATCTATAAGCATGTCACCCTAGATTTTTCAAATGCCGTCCCTAGCTTAGAGCATTTCTATCGGCTAATCGGAGCTATTTACATTCAAATGGGACCCATTCCTTTCGGTCGCAGAATCTCTATCATCAACATGAGCAAGCGCGACAAGCTCATCCTAGAAGCACAAATAACAGCAATCAGATGGGAACAATTCCCAGAAGAACTTAGAAGCGACAGCAAAGTCTTTTACGGCGCACTTGCGCCAGCAGTTCATTATTTTGGAAGTCTATACAAGTTGTCCTTGGCCTTGAATGTGTCTAGGCAAACTGTTTATACTTGGCGAGACAAGGAGGGGGTGCCTCTTTGGGCTTTAAAGAATTTAGAAAAAATAAGTCACGGGGAGCTTAATTCCAAGAATATTCCAACTTTTTCACAAAAAGAGAAGGGACCCGGTGGAATACGAAAAAAAACCTCCATTGACGCTACGGATTGCCAGGGAGAAAATTCAGACTTATCTGAAGAATCCTCATCTTCTTCCTAATATATCCTGGAGTCGCGATACTAGAAGAACCCATCGTCTAGAAGGACGAGAAGCGGTCTGGAAAGTGTTGCATGTCATATTATCTCACTTCGATTTGTCGTCGCTTCGATTCTGTGCGGTAAAAAATCGAACCTCCTTCATAAATCTCTCTGTTGATTTCATAGCCTCTAAATCTGGAATGTCCCTAAGGCGCGTAGCAAGAGCCCTAGAGGTCCTTACTAGAGCTGGCTACCTAACATCCCGACAAAGATCCAAACTATTGCGTAGCAACGCTATAAGGGGCCTGAACGCAGAAAGAAAACTCACCACCCAGTTCTTCAAAGACGTGGGAGTGCCAGAGAAGACGCTCACGAATGACATCAGCTACGCTAGACAGAAACTCAACGCAGCCCTCAAAGCTGTCGTAGGAGCCCCCTTTGTGGCCCTAGGCAAAGTATTGAAGAGGCCCAGAGACACAAGACCCTTTTTCTCCAAAGTCTCTCAGGCAGTGATCCAAGAAAAAATAAACCTCCTGAAACGAATCCAACATATGTGCCCCTCCATTCCTATCCCAACACTCCTTAAAGCCTTCAACCTAGGGTGCTAAACCCCACTCCATAGGGTTTCTACGCCCAAAATCCGTCATTTACCCCAAAACACCACTACTAAACCCTCTTTCCACCCCTCTTTCGTCCTCCATAACTACTTATCCACAACTTACCCACAGGGTGATCCATATTCCTTCCCTACATAAAAGTTATCCACAGGTTAACTGTCCTGTACAACTCCATTAACTGTCCCATGAAAAACATAAATTATATATATTAAAGTTAGGGAACACTTCACCTGAAATCCCCCCTCTTAATAACCTGTATCTCAAAAGGATAAGTGGCCTCAACTAATCGCTTCTTTACCTTAAAGACATCTGTCTCAACTCCCTTCACATCTATAAATGCTACCTCCCCATTTTTGTAAAAAACTTGAAAGTCACAAACGTATTTGGTACCACCAGGCAAATGGATAGGTACCTGCTGTAAAAAGAACAGGACCTCCCCTAACTTTTGAAGGAGCTTTAGATGTAAGTAATAATCGCGTTCTAGCTTAGAAGGGAACTTCAAACCGTCTATTTCTTGACGAACAGCACCAAATTTGTGAGTTAGTTTTCTCATATAAATCACCATTTGTAAAGTAAAGTAAAGTGTGTGATAATCGCTATTATTCGATCAGAGAGCAAATGATGACCAAAGTCAATGGGATGACTCTTTACAAGAGAATAGATAAAGACTTCCCCGACGAAAAACTCGTGGATGTAAAAAATCTTGGAGAGGAACTCACAAGAACTGGATACGATCCCGCAGAAGAATTAATCAAATTTGCAACCAATAATTTTGGCAACGAAATTGTACCAATAGGTATTAGATTTAAAGCGGCCGAAATTATATTCTCAAGAATGTTCCCGTCACTCAAAGCCGTTACGCTTAGTACCGTAGATACAGAACAGTTTGTCTTCAATATGATAGGTCCGAAGAACGCGAAGCCACAAGGAGTAACTACAGACAACGAAGAAGAAACAAAACTAGAGGTGCCAGACCAAATTAAAAAACTTCTACCACCAACATAAACCGGAGATCAAAGGAATGACTCACTCAAATGACCTGATAATTATTTTATTAGTAGGAGCAGTACTCTCTCTCATTAAAGTCCTGGGAGGGATAAGCATAGCCTGGTTTTGGATGCCCGCCCTGGCAGTTATTATAGCCTTTTTACTACCCTACCTTTTCTATTTCGTCTTAACTAAAATACTTTTGTTTAAAGAAAATCAATAAATAATAGGAGCAAAAATGGTATTAGCAATACTAGGAATTTTAGCCGTACTTAAACATCAAGAAGTAATAACGATGGGATGGGGATGGATTACCCTCTTATCTTTTTTAATCACGTATGTAATCACCTCTCGTTAGGAGAAATACCATGGATAAAAACCAACTTAAAAAAGAACTAAAATTTGATAAAGAAGCATTCCTACACTCCGTCTCTACGATCTTCCAGAGCTATGAAAGATACATGCCAAACGAAGACCTTATGAGAATAGAAGATAGATTGGAAATGCTGCAAGATGTGCTCACTATGGCCGCAGAAGAAGTTGACGAAAAACAAGCCATGCTTAAACGGTTTCTTAAGGATAGGAAAGTTGGGGATAATTTATGATTCTAACTGAATTAGAAAAGGGGGATAAGCTGGAGATCTTGTTAATAGAAGATAAATCTTCTTTATTGAAAGGGAATGTATTGAGGGAAAAATCTCGCGTGTATCACACCCTAAACAGGGGAAGATTTTATAGAGTAAACCATCTCCAAAATTTACTTAAAGAGATTCGATTATTGATGGAGGAGATGTGTAGGTATATGACATTTATGGGACGACAAACCTTCAGTGGTGGCTCTATTGGAGAGGTGAGTTTGCATCTTAATAAAATGATAAATTCTAGATGGAGCCGGCTTAATCCTCGGAATCATAAAATATTACAAAATCTTGTAAATAAAAATTTACATGAAATTACTGAAGGCCTGGGACTCGCATTCAAAGATTATGATCCCTCACGGTATGGCTACCTAGGTGAAACAGTTTCATTTGAACAAGCTGCCAGGAAAAGCAAATGAGTTCCCCTAAACCAATAAAAGATGGATCGGACCGCACTGAAATAAATCACACTTTATTGATGGCAAGAGGTCGAGTTCTGGATTGTATGCGAGATGTGCTTGGTGACCTATGGGTGGGAGAACTTTATAGAATAAAACCTCTAAAAAATTTACTTAAAGACCTTAGACTATTGGCAGACGCAATGTGTAAATTTATTGGGCACCATACGGGACACGAGAGCTTCCTTTGTTCTCTCCCGGAGGTGACTTTTCAGATTAATGAAATGATCAATTCCAAATGGAGTCGCTTCAATCCCATGAGTCATAAAAGATTAAGAGGGTTAACTAATGAGCTTCTAATGCAAATTCAGGAGTTCATGGGGGAGAAAAAACTATAATGGAATATTGGGGGTCTATTGAATGGACTAAGAAACATTACTTATATCACCTTCACTACTGGGCAACGTTTAAAAAATGGTATGGAAAAGATGATGTGAAGAGGCTTATTAAGATCTGTGCGGCACTATATATCCCGAGCCCCAGCTGTCTGATGGCGGTTAAATCAGTTTTATTAATACTGAAAAAAATGAGAGATTCTACTTTGTATAGATGGAAAATAAAAAATCGTAGGAGATTGAAAGAAGCTCTCAAAAATCTATTAGAAGGAGAAACAGGATGGGAAAAGGAGATGAAAAACTATGAGTTCCCCTAAACCAATAAAAGAGGAAATCGAGGAATTATTTAACCACGAAATTGAGGGCGAAAAGGAAACCTGGACCTCTCTTGAAGTTAACCACAACCCACTAATGTTCTTCGTCTATATACCTAAGAAAATGTTCTACGTTTCTAAAAAAAATTGCACCAGAGTATGGAATAAAATTAAAAGCATCTTTAAATAATTAATAAGGAGAGGCCCTATGGGTTCAAATAATGAGGAATTCATTCCCACCGTAATCGAGGAGGAGTGTAGCGTATTTGTGGCATGGCAAATAGCCGATCAAGACATGGACTTAACCGATCCACTATCCCCCTGCGTAGTCCCAGGTAGTAAAAATCGTTTACTTCATCTTGATGCGAACTTCTACAGGCTTGAAAATCTTAAGTTCTCATTTTTTAAGGTTATGAAAAATAATAGCTTGTATTTAGAGGAGTATTCCGAAGAAACGTATGCCTTCATAACCTCTCTAATGGAGAAAATGATAGCTTCATTCTGGGTTAGGGTTAATCCTATAAATCAAAGAAAATTAAAAAAAGCTATTCGTAATTTTATAAACAGTTGGAGAACTAAAAAACTTTAATAAGTTTCCCTAAACCACAAGGAGAATGTCATGAGAACTCAAAAAACGGATTTTGAATCATATCAGTTCCACTCAGTAAAATACCTAAGAAATCAAAAACCTCTCTCAATTGAACAGTACTGGAAAGAAGCTACAGATGTTTATCGACTCGCAGAAAGAGAAGAAGACTCCCTTAAAAAAGAAGCGCTCATGGATGAGTTCAAACACAAGTCCGATAGCTTGAAAAAACTACTTAAGGTGGAGAAATAAAATGGATATTTCAAACGTGTTCCAGGAAATACAAAAGGTCGAAGATAGTATGGAGGAGATTATCTCCGCTTATGACCACTTCACCGGAAGACTATTTCACGAAGAACTCGTGGAAGAAGAGTTTTTCCTGAAAATATATGAGCTCGCAGAGCGCGTCGGAGAGGAGATACGCGACTATTATTACAAGACCTATGAAGAATACCTAAGCGTGCTAAAAGAATGCAATGAAGCATATAAGCGAGAGGGACATATCAATACCTCAAAACCTAAAAGAAGATACGAAAATACATTCAGCAAACTAAAAGTGGGGCTAATGTGACTGAGATCATCTCTCTAAAACAAGCCGTTCGTAACTCCATAAAATCAGTCTTTGGACTCAACGACATCGAACTAGAGATGGTGGAGCAGGAAGGAACAAAAAGACTTATGGACCTGTGGATCACCACCACAGAATGGAAACAACATAGAGCAGTTCTTAAGCCAGGAATAGCACACCTAAAGCTCGATGGGGGACAAAGTATCTTTGAGCTTTTGTGTGAAAAAGTGATTAATAAGGGAGTTATTTTAGGTGAAGGAGAACCCGCCAGATTCCCGCCTGATCTCTTTTTACACCCAAAAAGGTAGTGACATTACTTTAAATATAAAGTAAAGTAAGGATAGTTAGGATTGTTTAACTCAAAAACAGGAGCAACACATGATCAAATCAGAATCTTTCAGCATATCCCCCGACTTACCTTGGGAAACCGACTTAGAAATCCCTCCTTACGTGGAATGGCCTCTTATGCCCACTCCTGAGCGCCCAGACTTCTGCGATAATCCTTGGGAACTTGATGAGGAGGACGAGTGATGGAAACATCTGACGATAAATTGGAAAGACTTTCATCTTTTATTGAATATATTAAGGCTTCCGGGGGCGCTAAAAAGGCCCATTCTAAAGACTGGAAGTATATTTACAAACTTATGGGGGAAATTGTCGAGCTGACTAAAAATGAGAGAATGGCGTATGTTTCTGTAGATGGTGCTGATTTGCAGTCCAGTGTGGATGGGATTTGTCTACGATTAGACAAGCTGGAGCAAGTTCTTTCACTTTGCTCAGCTTCACTTTGCTCAGCATTTACACCAAATGGCTGTTCCTGTACGCCGGAGCCTTTATGACAATGGAAAACAAATCGGAATGGGATATAGCAGCTGAGGATAAACTGGATCAAATTTTATCTTTTCTTACCCGAATCAAGCGAGAGGGAGGGACTGAATATGCTAGTCGGACCGAGTGGAAGTTTCTTTCAGAAACGGTTGAGGAAATGATCAGCCTCACACAAGAACACCGAAGACAAAAAATATTTCGTGACGAAATAGATGATATGGCTCGGCGATTAAACAAACTGGAGAGAGAGCACAATGACTGAAACATCTGACGAAAAGCTGGAACAACTTTTGTATATTTTTTCAGATGTTAAGGAGAAAGGAGGTACTAAAAAGTTTACGGCTAACGACTTAGGGTATGTTCACCAACTTACGGAAGAAATGCTAGAACTTATTAAAAATGAGAAAGAAAAAGCTCTGGAGCGCGATAGAAAGGTTAAAGAGTGCCCCACCATTATGGACTTCATTCGACGCGTAGAGAAAATGGAAGAAAAGGTCGCAAGGTTGGATGAGATTAAAGGGTTGAAAAAAGAAGTAGCTGATCTTTGGGGGCGAGTAGAGCAAATTGAAAGGGGGAGAGATGACTGAAACTTTTATATTAGCGCTGCAATCTATAATCCTAATTATTGTCTTTATTAATAGGAGAGACAGTCGTAGCCACGATAAAAGATGTGAGGTGGAATATAATGATATGAACAAGCGCATTCGGCACCTAGAGAGAGACTTAAGAGAATTCCAGAGGAGCTTAGACAATGAATAAAACATCTGACGATGAGAGCGAAAGCGTTGATAGCGTTAAATGGTGGCGCAAAGAATTACTTGAGGTTGGTTTGAGAGGAGAGATATTGGAAGAAGTTCTCGCAAATCTAACAGGGGAGGAAAAATGACTGAAACAGTTGCGCACGTGCTATTCATTGGATTTGAAGTTTTGGTAGTTATTTCTATCGTCGGTTGTATTTTATTCGCAGTAGTATTTGTACGTGCCATGCGGATTATAAGTAATATTAAAGAACACATAATAATTCCTAAACGGCGAGGAGAGAATGATGAATGAACTGTTTGGAGAAGGTGAGTTTTACAAAGATGTTAAAGAAATTTATATGAACTTTGACCTACAGAAAAGTAAAACTCATTTCTTGTTTTTGAAAGAATGTGATCTGGTAGTTTCAACTGTTCCGATCGCTAAAAAAGGAGGGGAGACCTGCGATTTGTGGTATCCATTATCTATCAAAGATATCTACCTCCAGTTAATCTCCGCTGCGGGTATGCACTACGATAATCATTGGTCTCCCGAGAGATTGTTTATTCCTCAGTACACTCCGGAAACTTTTTTAGATCTTAGAGACAGCTACTTTAAGAGAGAGGAACAGGTTTTCTGGATTGTGCCGCGCTCAAGGATAGCGGACGTTGTTCAAGAAACGCGTAATCTTTTTCTCTCGTTTTCTAAAGATATATTCTTTTCTATGCCAACTTTAAATACCGAAGCTGCGGTATTCAGCAAATGTGATTACGGTAGGGCTATCGAATGGTCTATCGAGCGCGGAGTTCCCTCTTTGCCTCTCAAAACCATTACTCATAGGTTGTTTAAGGAAGGAGAGAGAGGAATGTGGAGCTCTGATGCGGGAGATTACCCGTCTCCTGAAGAAGTTTGTGCGAGCTTGGATGGTGCGCCTCTTTATTATGATTTTCCCCAGTCCCATCCTTTTCTTATTCGTTGGCTTAGAAAGACGCCTGATATTTCCCATGTATTCTCTCAGCTATTAGGACCAGCGGGGAATCTAGGCCACCATATTTTTAGGGAAAAATTCAGAACTGCAAAGCTAATTGAGGGTACACAAGAGTTAGACTCGGACTTGTCTGGCGTTCTAATGCCACGTTGCACTCTCGGGGTAGCCATTCAAGGTAAGTGGGAGTTGAACGTTTCTATCGACGAAGAGAACGCAGAATACAGTTGGGTCATCACGCCTCCTAAAATTGTTAGGTTCACCATCCCTATGTCCCAGGCATAAGCGAGTTAAATTTATGAAATGATAACCAACTTTAGATATGACGATATCGGACTAGCTTTTTTATCTGACCGTACCTCGGATGTGAAGCTCCTTAAGGGGCCCGCTGGGTGTGGAAAGTCCTCTATCGCCCTAGTTTCTATGGTTGATTCTACTTTATATCAAAAACCCTGTTTTGACGGCGTTCGTCGTTCTAAATGGGTAATTGTAAGAGATACCTACGCAAATCTACACGACACTACGGTGCCAACCTGGCAATCGTGGTTCCCCTCAGAATATTTTGGAAGACCCATTGGTCAGGGAAGAATCTATCACACCCTCACCTTTCCGGGGGTTGAAATCCAGCTCATCTTCATGGCCCTCGAAAGACCAGAGGACGTCGTAAAGCTCAAATCTTTAGAAGCAACAGGATTCTATCTGAACGAGTGTCAATTCATTAAAAGTCCTGCGCTTTTAACAGATGTTTTGGAAAGGACCATGCGTTATCCCAGTCGTAAAATGGGAGGAGGATTAGGGAAAAGACTCGTCATCGCAGATTGTAACCCTCCTAAGACGAACCACTGGATATATCATTTCTTTGAAAGACAAAAACGATCTGGGTGGACTCTCTTCGACTATCCTCCCGCTGTTGTTCTAGCTACGGCAAAAGATCAGCTAAAAGAAAACGAGTACGCCATCGATTTAGAGGGTAACAAATGGAAAGAGAACCCGGACGCCGAGTACACTCAGTACACGTCTCCCCCAGGCTATTGGCTTAACAATGCGCGTGGCGCTGCCACGGATTACATTAAGGTGAATCTGTGCGGAGAGTACGGAACCGTACAGTGGGGCCATCCTGTCCATCCTGAGTTCAATGATTCAATTCAATATAGTCGTGCCGATCTTAAGGCAATCCCAAACCTTTCCATTTGTTTAGGCTGGGACTTTGGCAACACTCCTGCGTGTGTGGTTATACAGAGGCAGCCGGACGGCAGGATTTTCGTGCTCGATGAATTTCCCACTGTTCAGGATTTCTTAAGGCCCTTCCTTTCAGACACCGTGATCCCAGTTTTGGATAAAAAATACCCGTGGTGGAGAAATAACCATGTGAGTCGTCATGATCCTTCTGGGATGGGAAGTACGGCTGATGGCAAGACAGCATCCATAATCCTAAAAGAACACGGGGTAATTTCTAAACCTGCTGCCTCAAATAGTGTAGAATTCAGAAGAGATGCATTAAAATATTTCTTAACACGTATGATAAAGGGTGAACCCGGCTTTCTTCTTTCAGAAGGCTGCCACACCATACGTGAAGGCCTCTTGGGTGATTTCCACTACGAGGTTCTTCCAACTTCCCGATGGGACAAGATTCCTTCGTTGAAACCTGTTCCCAAAAAGAATCACCACAGCCATGTATGCGAAGCCTTAGAGTATGCCTTTAGTGAATATCGGCCTAAGAAAATGAACAGTAATGATGAAGCTGTCTCTAAGTTTGAGCAAAAGTTCGCAGAGTCTGCCTTTAGAACAGCAGAGCTCTATGCAAATAGGTGGTGAAATTAAGTAAAACCAATCTTAACCTACTATAAAATTATGAGTGCTAACCCCTACCGTACGGAAGAGGAACTGAAGCTGATAAAAAATAAGCTTGAAGATTCCTACAACTATTTCAAGCCAAATTACGATAGCTTCCAGTATTTCATGAAGTTTGTTTATCAAAGTAGCATTAGTGATGGAGATGAAGCTCTGGCTCGAGAAACTCAATGCCCCTCTATGGAATTCAATATTACGGAAGCGCCTGTTAACGAGCTCCTAAGAACGTGGGTTGATCAGGAACCTTCCATAAAGGTTGGTTCTCCCTCAGAAAATCCGAACGATGCTGAGCAGGTAGACGCAATAGAAGGAATTCTAAGAGAAATCCTAACGAGTTCATCTCAGAAACAAATGTTGTTTGATGCTATGCGCGAGGTAGTGGTTGGTGGTTTTAGTTTTCTCAAAGTATTTACAGAGTACGAGCATGATCGTTCTTTCGATCAAGTAATTCGAATAGAAAAAGTTATAGATCCCACACTTGCATATTTTGACAAGAAAGCCACCAAGCGATCCAAGTGCGACGCAGATTTCTGCGGAAATCTCTTCCCCATGTCCATAGAAGAATTTGGAGAAAAATTTGGCTCCAAAGCTTTGAAGAAAGAAATAGGGAAGGAGCGTGGTGATGAAGACTATCTAGAGGCAACTGGCAGCACCAACGTTGGTTCTTTTAACTTTACGCTTCGGAGTGGTAACAGAAGCATCATTTTGGTAGCTGATCATTATCAGAAGAAGAAGAAAAAGGAACGCATGTATGAGATTGAGGATGAGAGCGGCCCTAAAGTTATAAGCAAATCTGAATACGATAGGCTCTACGGCTCTTTTTCTTTGGTGATCCCTCCTAGAATTTTGAGGGAACGGACCACGATTGTTACTCACATCTATCGATATTTGCTTACTGATAACCAAATTCTATCCATCGAAAAAACCAGTTACTCCATGTTGCCTTTAGTCTTTTTGGATGGAAACTCAGTTCGTCTATCCCAAAGCGAAGCTAGTGGTACCGGGCAGCTCACCCAGTCTTATGTCAAAAACTTAAAGTATCTCCAAGAGATGAAGAATTTTGCGGGAAATACTATTTCGGCTGACATGCAGAGTCTTCAGATGAGTCAAATGATGATGCCTAGAGCTGCATTGCCTAGCCAAGAGACCTTTTCGGAAGCGTGGCTTAAGACTCGAAAGGCTAGTCTTCTGGTGTACAACCATAAAGATGATGACAACCAGCCTGTTCCGACGCCATCTCCTATGCCACGCCAGCAGACGCCCCCTCATGTATTAGATTCTTTCCATAATATGAGTGAGGTAGCCAATGTTTTATCTAGCACCCAACACTCTATGATAGAGAATCGTGGTCCTATCAGCGGCAAAGGAATCATTGCTTTAGATCGTCTCTCGACAGCTTCTGCCCTCCCTTATTTTTTCAATTTTGTAGAAGATGGGCTAGCTCAAGTTGCTCTTATTTGCATGGACTTGATCCCTAAATACTACGTGACTGCTAGAACGGTCCCAGTTAAAGATTCCAATGGGAGTCGCGCTTATGTAAAGGTCAATCAAGAAGGGGGGCCTTCTCTTAATTACGATCCTCACGGTTTGTCTGTGGATATAACTCCTGGCCCAAGTAACTCTCTAAGACGCCAAGAAGCTCTAGAGACGATGATGGGCTTAAGTAAGGCCTATCCAGCCATAGGTAAGTACATAGGAGAGACACAGCAAGGTATTGAGCTCCTCTTAAACAATCTAGAGATAAAAGGAGTGGAGTCGCTCAAGAAAGGTGTTGAGCCCTATCTTAAGAAGTTGGAGCAGCAGTCCCAGATGGCTATGCAGACTCAGCAGATGGAATTGGCTGAGCGTCAGAAGCTTCTCAAAGCTCAAGACCCAACTCTGCTGAAGGGTCAGGAGATTCAGCTGGCTGCTAAAAAACAGCAAGAAGAGTATGCACTGCAGCAGCAGAAACTTCAGACAGAAACTATCTTAAGTAGCGCTAAGGCTGCCGTGGAAAAACAGAATGCTGATACTAAGGAAGTCGATGCTCTTACCAAGCGCATGAAAGTATTTGGTGAGTTAGGTTTAGATTCTCAAAAAGCTTTGCTAGAAAAAGAAAGGCTTGAGTCTGAAGAGAGTCGTTCAGCAGCTGATGCTTTAATGGCGGTTGAAAGAGCTATGAGTAAGGCTTCCGAAAAGGGGGATAAAAAATGAAACAGAAAGAGCGAAGACGACGCAGGGAGAAGGAACGAAAACTACGAAGGGAGACAGAATGGGCGCGTGGGATGCTTGAGGAGTTGCGGATCATCAGACCTCTACAACAGGTTAAAGTGTCTTTGCTAGACTCTTTTAAGGAGTGGCCCGTTAACCCTTATGGTGACATTTCAACGAATGTAAAGTGTGAATAACCTGTTAATAAGTTGTTAATAACCTGTTAATAAGTTGACTTTTCTGGTTTAAATTGTATAATTAGTAGCACTTCCAAGTAGGTTTTGTTAGGTGGTTTTGTAGGCATATGAAACCAATTACCTCTTCTCAGAGGGTATTGTGAGACGCAGACAGCGTTAAGTCGACGACGGCAGTCGTGTCCCGGTGTGCGGGTTAAATCATAGGTAAAAATTATGTCAGTAGAAGAAAAAAATGGGGGTTTAAGTTCCCCTGAAGTAAGTGCTCCAACTCCTGATACTCAAAAGTTTTATAGCGAGGCCGAATATCAGCAAGGTCTTAACTCTGTCGCAAGCAAAGTTAGGAAGGAAGCTTCTGATCGAGCAGCTCGTCAGTACCAACCGACTAGCGCTCCTCAGCAAAATTCCATGCCTGATCTAGAAGCCATTGCTAAACAAGCTGCTGAGAGAGGGACGCAGGAAGCTCTAAATAAACTATATGAGCAGCAGCAAACTCAGGAAAAAGAAAGACAGAAACAAGACGCTTTGGCGGCCGTTAACTCGTATAAACAAAAGTTATCGGAAGGAGAGCAGAAACATAAGGACTTTAGGACGGTCACGAAGAATCTCCCGTTAGATAAAATGCCGGGCATTCTCCAGGCTTCCATGAAGAATCCAAATGTTGCTGCCGATGTTGTTTATCATCTCGCTAAGAATCCAGCTATTGCTCTTATGGTAGAACAAAGTTATGGCTCTGGATTGGAAGAAGCTGCTGATGCAGCTATTTCTGATCTTATGAAGAAAAGTTCTCCTGACGTCCAACAATTTACTGATGCGCCTGCTCCTTTAGACCAAATCTCACATTCTCCCGCTCACAAAGGCGGAGATCCTCAATCGGTAGATGACTTTTTAGCTTATTTTTCAGAGAAATAAACTAAAAAAGAGTTTCCTGGTTGAGTAATTTGATCAGGAGACATCATGGCTTTACCTACCAATATCCTTCAAACTGTACAACGTTATATGGACGCGCAGCTTGCGTGGCTCATTAACTATTCTGTTGTTCTTAATCCAAAGACAGGTATTGCAAACACTCGGTACAAGGAATTTAATAAAATTCCTGGCAACTTAGGGGATACTGTAACGTTTGATTTGCCGCCTAGAGCCCAAACTCAAGAGTCTTTGGTGATTTCCAATCAGGGAAGTGAACAAAGGGTTCAGTCTTTATCTGTTACCCAAGCTCTCAGCTCTAACTACACCTTTAATGCCGAACAGTACATCTTCAATGTGATGGACTACATGGAGAAATTTGGTAAATCTCGTATGTATGAGATTGGTGCCAAAATGGAAAAAGATTTGTTACGTCAGGTAACAAGTTCCTTTGTTGTTAGAAACGACCAGTCACCCAATAATGGTCAGGTCGTCGACGTTACCTCCGGTCCTTATCGTTTCTTTACTAATGGTTGGACTATTGGCGACACAGCTATACCAGCTTATAACTCCGTTACCCAGTTGGCTCGTTCCCGCGTTCAGTTCCGTAACTACGGTGCTGCTCAAGATCAGTGCGTATCTATCCTGCCTGACATCATTCAGCCAGACGTTGTTGGTAACGCATTAAACCAGTTCGTAGAAAAAAGAAACTCTGACTACGCAATGGGTTGGAAGATTGGTAATCAGGGCGGTTGTGATTACTATCAGACTAACTTACTGCCCGACCATCAGGCTGGTGCAGTAGGAGACGCGGCTAATCCTGCAAACGTTCTTACAGTAGTTTCAACCAACGAAGTAAATGGCGTAATTACTGAAATTACTTTCAATAGCCCACTTCTTAGCCAGACAGGCGCTCTAGTTAGTGGTGATTTAATCCAATTTGATGAGACGAATAACTTCCGTTATTTAACCTTCATTGGCCATTTCTTGAGTGATTTCGCGGTTCAGGTTCGTTGTACTGCAGACGTAAATACGGATGGTGCTGGTAATGTTACGGTTCCAATTTATCCAGCTTTGGTTAACACGAGCGCTGATCCTAATCAGAATATAAATCAGTCGTTGCTCGCAGGAAGAACTGCTGGTGTAGTTCCAAGCCATAAGGCTGGCGTCATCATGTCCGGCAAACCTTTCTACTACGCTTCTCCAGAACTTCCAGACGAAATTCCTTTCCCAACTGTGCATAAGTCTCATGAAGGAACAGCTATTTCCCTCCGAAACTATTGGGGAACAGTCTTCCAGCAGAATCAACGATCCTACGTTTATGACGTGATCTACGGTTCTACCTTGGTCGCTGAAAATAGCATGCGAATCTGCATACCTACCGGGAACGTCTAATGGGAATAGAATTTGCGTTGCAGAGCGTAAATGCGCCGAGTTTATATGCTCAAGGCTGCGTTCTTTCGTCTCCGGGACCCACAACTCTCTCACTTTCTACTGGGAGAGTTCGGGACTCCACGAACAGCTTTGACATAGTAGTAAATCAGCCTCTTAGCGTGACTTTTACGACTCCAGAGCTGGCAGCCAATAATTGGTATGCTCTCTATTTGGCTTCTTCTAAGCTTCAAGCTGCTCAGCCTAGGCTAAGCGCAGTTTTTGAGGGCATGTCTTCCACGGATAACACTCCTCCTCCCTATGAAGTGTTTTCGGAGAAGGGGATTACTTATGACATGAATCGTTTTGTTGGCTGGTACTTCGTGGATGGTACTCAACAAATTAGACCGTTTAGGATGGTACCTACGGGTGGTAATAGTAGAACGGTTTATTGGGATCTACCTTCGGTAGACCTTTCGGTAAACAACACAGTCTTCGCCTTCAACCAAGGAAATCTAGGGGCTTCTATTCCTCCAAGCGCTCTTGAAGTAAATCTGAAGATGGATGTTCTTAATCCCTCAATAGTTGAGAATGGCTATATAACTTATTTAAGCACGGAGCCACCCACGTTACCTGACTACTTTATGTGTGTGAATGCGCTTCCTACTTTGCCTGATCCAATAGAGTTCAGAATATTGGTAGGTCGAGATGTCTCAGGAAATCTTGGGTTTGGTACGATAGTAAGTGCTGCTGCAAGCAATTTAGAACTTAAGGTTTTATCTTGTCATTACTTAATCTAACCGAGAATTCTAATGGGCACAGAGCCATTTGTACGACAAGTCGTAAATGCTCCAAATCTTTATTCGCAGGGGTGTTTGCTGGAAAAAACGGGACCGTTATCGGTATCAATTTCTAGCGGTCAGTTAAGAGACAGTAAAAACTTTTTTGACATAAAGGTTTTGTTTCCCTTGGCTATAGATTTTTCTGTACCTGGGTTAGGTGGGTTACAGAGTGGTGCCGCTGAAGCAAATACATGGTATGCAATATTTGTTTTATCTTCAAAACTTCAGAATGCTCTTCCACTCGGGATGGCGGTAAAGTCTGATTCTGTGGATTCTCTCCCTTCTATTGCTGTCCTAAATTCCGGTTCTTCCGGTAAATCCTATGACATATCTAGGTTCTTGGGATGGGTGCGCACAAATGCATCTGTGGAGATAGAAAATTTTAAGATGGTTCCAACTGGCGGGGGATGCCGGAAAGTATTTTGGGAACAGACTTCGGTTGCTCTAACTTTTGCCAATACAAGCTTTCAGTTTGATACGGCTACCTTGAGTGACTGGGTTCCACCAACAGGTCTTGAATTTGAAGCAGTTGGCACGATGCTTGGTATACCTCCAACTTCACAATATGACGCCCACGTTACTTTTGTTCCTACAGAACCACCAACAATAAACGACTATTATTTTGATTTTTCGGTTTTGATAACTGAGTTTGGAGAAACTTTTTTCTCTATGCCGGTTGGAAGAAACGCGCTAGCTAATAACGCCATGGGTATTGGGGGTATTGTAGATTCCGCTACAGTCCCTTTGAACATTTCTATTCTTTCGTACACCCATTTAATTTAAAGGAGATAATAATGGCCGTAGAACAAAAATTTGTAACTCAAGTTGTTAACCAAGGTAGTCTTTACGAACAGGGATGCTTAGTAGAGCCTCTTACCGCAAATACTCTTAGCGTATCGGCCGGACAAGTGCGAGATAGCACCAATACGTTTGATATGGCATTGTCACAAGACTCTATTTTGGATTTAAGTGTCTCCGGTGTTAATGGACTTCAACCAACAGAAACATTTTCAAACGACACGTGGTACGCCATTTTTATTATGGGTTCCAAGTTAGACGCTCTTCAGGTAGCCACTATAGCTGTTACATCAACTTCTCCTAATGAAATTCCATTTCCTAAAGATTTACCCCTTTCAAGTGATCAAACTTATAATATTTTTAGATTTATTGGCTGGGTGAGAAGCGGGTCTTCCGGACTCCTACAGTACACCATGATTCCTGGTGGTGTTGGGAAGAGAAAAGTATATTGGAATGATTTGACTGCCACCGCGGTTTCTTTTACAAGCGCCACATATGCATTTATGACTGGATCATTTGGAAGTCTCGTGCCACCAACTACCCTAGAATTTGAAGCGCAAGGGGTCTTACTAAATCTTGCTGGTGTGACCCCCTTTACTGCTGCGATCAGTCAACGAGTAACTGATCCGGGACCCACCAGCGCTTATATATTTCAATTTGATTCTCCTGTTGCTGTGGGTGGTGGTATTGGAAGAACTTTCTTATCCATGGCGATTGGAAGAGACGGAAGTGGTAACGCCGGGATCGGTGGAAGAATTATAGCCGGGGATGGTGGAGGAAACTCTCTCCAAATTCAGGTAAGTAGTTTCACATTCTCAATCTAGGAGTTAATTTTCATGTCTATAGAAAAAAGAGCTGTTCCTGTAGTAAACAAAGGATTTTTGTATGTTCAGGGATGCCTGTTCACAGTAGCTGGCAATGCAGCCATTTCTGTAGGAACGGGACAGGCAAGAGATAGCACTAACACCTTTGATATGGTGGTTAATTCTCCAATTACTTTAGATTTAACTACCAATGGTTTAAATGGTTTATTGGCTGGCACTGTGGCTCCTAACAGCTGGTATGGCGTTTTTGTTCTCCAGTCTTCTTTAGCCGCTTTAGTCCCTAAGGTAGTTGCAGTTCTAGAAGATTCTCCTGACTCCATTCCTTCGGTTCCTGTAATAAATTCTCCTTCTGGCGAATCCTACGATATTCACAGATTTGTAGGGTGGGTGTTTGTCAATGTTAGTACGGAAGTAGAAAGCTTCACGATGATTGAGGACGGATTGAATTCTAGAACTATTCAGTGGGAGAGACACCTAGAAAACGGACAGCTGGATTTTTCTAATACCTCTTTTGGATTTCAAATAGGTGGATTCCCCCTTCAGGTTCCTCCTACAGCAAAAATATTCTCTTTTATGTCTACCTTGAGTAACGCAGGAGGGGTCGATACACAAGCATTTTTCACCCCATCAAATACTGATCCCGGGGCGAACGGAAATTATTATTTTAATATATGGGTGGAATCGACTGTGCAGTTTGCTAATAAGTATATTCGTATGCCAGTTGGAAGGGACGTAGCCGGGCAACGCGGAGTTGGAGCCTTTGTAGATACTGCGGGCGGTCTAGTTTCTGTTTTAACTTTGGGATCGACTTACTCACTTACGTAGAAATTAAAATTGGGAGAGGATAGTGGCTATAACGACAAGACAACTTATAGATTCTGCATATAAGTTTGTTGTTAACTCAGAGGAACTAGATACTCTCAGTCCAAAGCAAGAAAGTCAGGGGCTGATTCTGTTGAACCAGCTCCTTGATTTCAAAACAGCTGAAATTTCTCAAATACCTTATTACCAGCCTTACAACTTTACTGCTGTAGTAGGGCAGGAAGAGTATTTCATCCCCCTACTTGTCTATCCATCAACCATAACTTTTACACTCGGGACGGTACGGTACGAAATAGATATTATTCAGAGGAAGCAATACAAAGGATGGGGTCGCGCTAACAACATTACGACTCTCCCCTCTCAAGCTTATTTTCAGCGTACGTTAAATGGAACAAATCTATTTCTATATCCTCTACCCAATTTAGCCTATCCATTTGAGATAGAAGGTAAGTTTGGATTTTCCTCGGTCACCATAGATGAGGAACTGACTGCGTTTGAGGGCTTCTATCTTCGGTATTTGAAGTATGCGTTAGCAGAAGATATTGCTGATGAATACCAGATTTCTTTGACTCCATCCCAGGAAAGAAAGCTTCGACACATGGAGCGCATGATTAGAGACGTGAGCCCACCTGATCTTAGCCTAGACATTATGCAGGTTCTTGGAAATGGTCCATTCAGCCTAAATTACGGAGATGTAAATATAGGAAAAGGTTTCCGACCTTAATAGGGACTTCCTATGCCTCAAAATTTCAAAAGAATTACGCCGGAACATATTCCGGTTCCCGTAGACGTAGCTGGTTCTTCTACGTTTGGAAGAGACCCCAAGATTCAGGCGTCTCGAACTTTTAATATGCTGCTGGCAGATGGATGGTTAGTTGATACCTATGGGTACACGAATGTACTTACCTTATCCCAAGACTTTAAAGGAAGAGGTCTTTTCGCAAGCACGCGAGGAGATTTCTTAGTAGCAGTAGTCGGTGATAGCGTAGTTCGTCTCACCCCATTAATTCAGATGGGAAATCCCCTTACCACTTTCGCTTCAAATCCTATAGGAACGATAGGCTCATTTAGCGGAGATGTCTTTATTGCAGAAAACAACACAAATCAAGTGGCCTTCTGCGATCTTTCGGCTCTTTATGTCTACGATTACGTAGCCGATACCTTCCAGATAGCTGTTCTTCCACCTGGCGTAATTCCTGGATATGTAACTTATCAAAACGGTTTTTTCATAATTGTCGATCGCATTACGGCCAATTGGTATCTCTCAGCACCAGGTGATGGCCTTTCCTGGCTGTGGGGAGCGTCTGGAACTCCTGTTAGCGGGTCTATTCAAACTAAGGGTGACCTAGCCACAGCAGTAATTAGGGTAGCTGGAAGGGGGAATCTATTGTTTGTTATGGGAAGGACGGTGACAGAACAATGGACGGGCGTCCCTTCTACGTTGTTTCCTTACCAAAGAAGCACTTCTACCAATATTGATTATGGCTGTGTAAATCCAGCTACGTTGGCATCTTCAGACCAGATTACTGCTTGGTTAGGCTCAAATGAAAAGAGCGGCGCAGTTATTATGTTTTCTGAAGGAACAGATATTCAGCAAATTTCTACTGATGGCTGGAACTTCAAGTTTGCGCAATTAAAACATCCAGAAGATTCTTCTGCTTTTTTTCTAAAAATAAGTGGGCATCTTTTGTACCAGCTCACCTTCTATAATGCAGAAGATAACTTCAGCTTAATTTACGATTTCACAACAAAGAAATTTTTTGATGTAACTGATGAGAATATGAATTATCACATCCTAAGGGAAGTGGCGTATTTTGAAGGAAGGTATTACGGGATAAGTTTTAATGATGGAAATATCTATCAGTTGGAAGAGTCTACCCACGTATACAATTACGGTGACGGAGACATAAAAGAAATTCCAAGAATTCGCGTGTGCTCCAACATAAGAGCGCCGAATCAGTTGAGGTTTGTATTAACAAATTTCTCTTTCACTATGGAGCAAGGAAACGATCCTGATCACATTGTTCCGCAGCTCTCATACCAGCCTAGAGTTGCTTTGTCTCTTTCCAAAGATGGGGGCTATGAATTTAGCTCTTACCTAAGAAAAGACTTGAGACGCTTGGGAGTACGGGCTAACCGATTAGTCTGGTGGCAGTTGGGGTCCATGAATGATTTAGTTCTTCAAATCAGATACTTTGGGGAAGGACCATGGCGCTGCACCAATGGCATCGCTAACCTCTGGCAATAGGAGGAACTATGTTTATTCCAGTATGGGAAAGAAAGAAAATGGTAGGGGAAAATGGGTTCCCAACTTCCGAGATGCAAAGCTATTTCACTACTTTGATAGAAGAGATGCAGAGGAATTTATCGGAGGAAGGTTTTCAAATTCCCCTTTTAACTACAGCGCAAATTACGCAGATTGGAGCGGACCCTAATGTGCCAAATGGCAGAATTTGGTATGATACAGATGCTGATGAATATAAAGGTAAGAAGGCTGGCGTGGTAGTAACTTTTACAACTATATGAGGCGTGAGATGGATAACATTCTTTCTTCAATCGGATTTGGTGCCATTCCCGGCATGTTTATGGGAGGAAATACCCCAAATCCAGCAGATTCGGCGATGCCTTATCTTGACAGAATTCCTGGAGAAGGAGCGGCTCCTTTACGCCCTTACCAGCAAGCTGGAGAGCAGGCTCTTGGGCGAACACAAGACATTTACGACCAACTTCTAAATGATCCGGGCGAGCTGATGAAAAGGCTTTCTTCAGGGTTTACTGAGTCTCCTTCTTATCAATACGATTTAGCTGAAGCTATGCGTGGGATTAATAGCGCAGCCGCCACAGGAGGAATGTTAGGAACTCCTTCTCACCAAATGCAAGCTGGGCGCATGGCTGGGGACATGGCGAATAGAGGGTACAACGATTATCTTAAAAACATATTGGGCCTATATGGGTCTGGTCTTTCCGGAGAGCAGCATCTCACGGATATAGGTTATGGGACTGCCGGGAATCTCTCGGACCTTTTCTCAAGAAATCTTATGAATCAAGCCGGCTTAGCCTTCCAAGGTCAATCCCAGGAGAACCAAGCTAAAGCTGATCAAATGAGTAATTTAATGAGCGGTATTGGAACCGCCGCATCATTTTTCTTTTAGAGGAAAACCCTTATGGGAACCGTATTTTTAAGTAATGGGGCCTTAATGGATATCCCAACTGCCGTGAGTGATCTGGGAGATTCTGCTGTCAAAGATTATATTAAAGCGCAGCTCGGGAAATCTGGCCCAGAGAGCATAAACGAATCCGATTATTACTTTAATATCGATGACGATGTTTTAGAAACCATGGATGCCACTAAGGCCGAAGCGGTTCATGATCAGATGGTTGAAGAAAATAACAAACAAATTGGAGAAGCGGAAAAATGGTCCTCCCTGTCTTAAATTGGGCTGCGATCCAGCCTCAAGGAGACCCCACAGCTCGAGGGGCTTTTCCCGCTATGCAGAGGGGGGCGAATTTCGCCAATCAAATGCGTTCTGCACAACAGCAGAGGCAGCATGCAGCCCTTGCGAACCAGCTCCTTAATCTCCAAGTAGAAAACCAGCCCCAACTCCAGAAAGCTCAGTTGGCACAAATGCTTGCTCAAACTGAAGGGACTCAGAAAAAAACATCTTTAGCTGATTTGATAGCGGCAACACAAGCTCAAAAAGCGATTGGGGGTTCTGAGCGCTTCGGAGGTCCCTTTCAGTTGAGACAGATGTTGATGACGATGACTTCACCCGAGAGGGCGCAATTTCGCGCTCAGCATCCTCAGGCGTGGTCTCAGGCTATGGAGCAAACCGCCTCACTTGTTTCTCAACCCAGTCAGGATTCGGGAGCTCTGAAAGCTATTTATGAGAGAACTCTAGGTGGCGGAGGGGGCGATACTCTTCCGCGTTCGCCGTTAGCCCTCCCTCAAGGCGAAGACTCGTACGCTCTTAATCCTCAAGAAATTTCTAGGCTAGCATCGAGAGGAGCCGGAGCTGCACCTATGCAGCAGCCCCAACAACAAGGCATACCTGGTGCAGGAATGCAGCCGCAGGCGCAGCCTCAGCAGCCACAAGCTTTACCTTTCCAAAGCACCCCCGAACAAGTGGAGAAGCAACGTTTGTTAGCCTCTCAAACCGCCGCCCTAGGAAACGTAAGCCCTTCATTTAAAAAACAAATTGATTCCGCCGCCTCTATGCACAGACTTCTTCATGGGCCAAAATCAAAAGATTTTAGAAAATGGCTTGATCAGTCAGCTGAATATTCTGGGATTAGCGGAAGGGCTCTCCTAGCAAAAGATAAACTTGCATTGAATAAGCCAGAGCGTTACCACTCTTATTTGGCTGCGCGTAACCAGCTAATCCCAATCATGCAGGGGCTTACAACGCAAATGGAAGGCCTCGGGGTTCAGCAGGAAACGCAAAGACATGTTCGTGGATTATTTGATGCTGCGTATGGGTCTTGGTTTACTAATCCAAGTTTGGCCAGAAAATATATAGATTCAGCCCTATCTACTCTAGAAGCAGTCGAGAAATCTAGACTAGAAATATTGCCAGCTGACGTATTGAAATCTATTTATAAAGTAGATTTTGATAAAAGCAAAGATGAGCGTGCCCACGTGAGAACCATATAATATGCGAGAAATAATATTAGATGATAACAGCATTTTGGTTGTTCCTAGGGATATGCCTGTTGAGCAAATAAAGAAGATTGGCCTTGACCCAAAAGCTGTGAAGCTGGGCGGTCATAAAGATGGCGAGGACTTTGTATTTCCGTTGGAAACGCCAGACGAACAAATAGAAATATTTTTTAAGCCTTACGGAGAAGATGAGTCGAGCGACGGTCCACAAGGGATGCAGCCCCAAGGTCCTCAGCAACAACAGGGTGGCTATCTAAAAAATGCCCTTCAAAGTGGAGAGGATTTTGTTCTTGGAGCTGGAGATGCTGTAGCCGGCCTTCCCGCGGGCGTAGCTAATTTACTTATGCCTAAGGGCTTACAAGCTCAAATGCCTCAGCATAGCCATGGCGGTCCTTATGAGATAGGAAAACTAGCTGGAGATATTGGTTCCTTCATAGGAGGCGGTGGCGCTCTTAAAGGAGCCTTGAAGGCTGCTGAGGGTATTCCCGCAGCGGGCAAAGCCATATCTAAAGTTCTAGGTGGACAAACAGGTCTTTCGGCTCTAGGAAGACGCGCGGCCGGAAGTGGGCTCTATGGGGCCGCTCTTGCTCCCGAAGGAGAAGATAAAGGAGAGCATGCCGCTCAAATGGCCGCATTCTCTGCTCTTATAGATGCAGCGGGAGGAGCCGCGTCTCCTTTTATCCCTACTGAATCTCTTGCTAAAGTAATTGATCCTGCGCAGGTAATTAAAAATTTAAAGGCAGCCAAAGGAACTAAAATTCATTTGGGAGAGGTTCTGGAATCTCCTCGTTTGACGCGTCTATATGACAACATCTTAAGCCACGTACCCGGAACTGGCGTTGAAGCTACAAAAGCAGAAATAGCTAGAAATCTGAAGGGGGAAGGGGATGTCTTATTAAAAGAATTAAACCAAGGAGTTCCTCATGCGGATGTTGATACTCAGTTGGCTCAGGAACTAAAAGATTCTTATCATTCTCACATCGGTCAAAAAAAAGCACTTTACAAAAATGCGACTGACGCAGCAAAAAAACGAGGGGTAGTCATAGAAACCCCTAAATTCCTAAAGGCCGCCAAGGGGTACAAAAAAGCCATAACATCTCAACCTCTTTTAGAGTATGAGCCTACCATGAAGGATATTTTTGATAGGACGACTAAATACGAGGAGGTGGGTAAAACTGGGCATCATCCTTCTTTATCAGAGGCTAATGTATTAGCGGCGCATCTTAAAGGAAAGGGCGGGGCTTATAAAAGCTCCAAGATGATGTTGGATAGAGAGCGTGGAGGAATGTTTTCTGAGCTGGGCAGCGCTTTGAAGGAGGATATCAAGGACGTTGTTGGTCGACCAGAAAACGCAGAAATAAAAGACCTCTATGAAAAGGCAGAGAAGAATTACGCTAAAAACTTTTCTCCCTTCTTAGATCAAAATATCCTTAACGCAGTCCACGGTAAGCTCCCAGAAGAAAGATTGGCGCATACTTTTATTAAAACTGCTAAAGATAGGGATGAATCTGGTTTGGTAGAAAAACTAGCCGGTCGCCTTGGGGAGCGAGGAAAGAAGTTATTGCTAGGAAGTTATCTGGGGAGAGCCAAAGGTGGAATAGAAGAGGCCACTAATCCGCAAAAATTGACTGATTTGTGGGGCAAAAAGCTAGGGAGAAATCAGAGAAAGGCCTTGGTTCCAGAAGAATCTGAGCGTAATGCTTTGGATAATTATACTCGTCGAGTAAGCATGAGCGAAAAAGCTTTGAAAGGAAAGGCTAACCCGCTCACTGGGCACAGCCGTTTAGATGCACTATTGATAGGGGGTGCGGAGATAGGAACTATTGCAGGCGCGCTATTACGCGGGGATTTAGGGATGGCTGCAACTACAGCGGGCACTCTTGGGGCTCTTTCTTTAGGTGGGCGCGGTGCCGGTCGATTATTAGAATCTGAAGCCTTTAGAGAGAAATTAGCTTCAACTCTCTTATCTCAGGCTAGAAAAGGAAGGGCGCCTCATACGACTAGACATATGATACAAGACGCCCTGAAAGCTACCTTAGGTGCAGCAACAAATTAATCCTTTTTTTCGGTTTCCGTGGAAATCTTTTTTTCCTCATTTTTTCTATCTTCAGCGAACTCTTTCGCTTCTTGCTGGAGAAGGTCGGACCGAATGATGTCAGCATTGGTTTTGTACAATTCATCCAACAGGGGTCCCGTATCGTATTTAATATCTTTGAGACGCTCTAGTAGTTCCTCGTGTCTTTCGTCGACATGGGCTTGAACCCCCATCCCGCATTTGTGGACATGAAACCAAAGCGGTACGAATAAGCACAAAAGCATTAGAAATAGTAACATAAGATAATTCTCCATAAGTTAAGTTGAACACACCAATAGGTTACTTAACTTTTTTTAGAATGTAAAGTAAAAATACATAATAGGAAAGAGCACATGCCTTTACCTCTTAACTTTGTAAGTGGCCCTAACCTGCAAGAAAACTTCTTGTTCAACGGATTGCCCGTAACGGGAGAAGTTCGTTCTTTTTCTGATATAAATCGCACAACTCCTAAATCTATTTTTGTTCAGAGCGGTAGCCCTCCCAATTACATGGTTACTCCTCTTCCTAATCCCACGCCTATTGCAGCTGGAATTCTCCAAGATGGGAGCAACAACGACGTAGTTCCTGTTTATAACATCGTAGATGCGATTGGGGACGTAGAGCTTTATTTTATAGAGGTATACGATTCTTTAGGAAACCTTCTTTTCACCAGAGAAGGCTGGCCGCAAGGGGTAGATACTCAGAGTACGGGAGAAATTTTACACGCAGAAAACTTCATTACGAACGGACAATTCAGGTGGAATCTTCCCCTACCTGTTGATGCGGCAGGTGGGTTTGCAGCAGGAGAAGTGCGCGCTCCTGTTACGTTCATAGCTCCTGGTGGATGGCAGTTTGTAAGAAGCGTCGCTTCAACAGCTACGGATTTCATAACCTTTTTCAGATACCCGCAGTATGTTGTTAATCCTTCGGGGAGCCCTCGTTTTGCGCTAGAGCTTCAAACAACCGTCCCAGATGCCGCTTCTACTGTAAATGACGTAAGGCATCTCTGGGGAGATGTCAATAAGTTTGCATCCACTACTCAGGAATACACCTTTTGGTTTAACGCACAAACCTTAGATGGGGCTACACGTGTAGCTCAATTAGTTTTGAGATTAGAGTACGGGAGTGGGGGAACTGTTTCTCCTCCAACTGAAGTTGTTTTGACGACCTTTAGTATTACTCCAACCTTAGAGTCTTTTATCCATAGCTTTACTTTTGGAATTCCTGGTGGCGCGAATATTGGGACGAACAATGATGATAGTGTGTCTCTTAGCCTAAGGTTCCCTACAAATGTTGCTCAACACTACCGCATGACAGACTTTGTAATGGCGGAAGGAAATCTAGCAATCTCAGAATTTCCGGTCACCACAGACAGAGATTTCGTAACGAGAAGCCTAACTAATAAAGTTTATACGACCGATGATCTTTATTTGCCCGTGGTGTTTACTCCGGAAGGATT
>Ga0265303_10000119_pt1 | contig 36915 bp, 31 predicted proteins | sample Helome_2_FD_192494 | JGI IMG/M metagenome (GOLD analysis project Ga0265303, IMG submission 192494) | Marine sediment microbial communities from subtidal zone of North Sea - Hel_20160317 (Illumina Assembly) | ecosystem: Environmental > Aquatic > Marine > Subtidal zone > Sediment ... | reverse complement strand
TTATGAAAGGAATAAAACCAATAAGTGTTTCCTGTACATTACAACAATTTAAACCACAACTTTATCCCAAAGTTGAGGATGAGGCTACTATAGTTCTTACCTATCCCAGTGCGCAGGTTATTATTCAAGCTTCTTGGAATTGGCCTCTAAATGTGAAGGATATGGAGATTTATGGAAATGCAGGCTATATTTTTTGTAAGAATAGTCTGGATATGGAAATTCTTGAAAAGGGCAGTAAACAAAGTATTGAAATAAAAGCCATTCCTTTACCTAAAAGCTTAAATGATCCCTTCGCATTAATGCAACAGGTAGTTAAGGAAGGATATGCCATGCCTCCTTTTTCACCTTCCAGTATTGAAAATAATATTATAGTCATGCAGATCCTTGAGGCTGCCAAAATTTCTGCTAAAAATGGAGCTACTGTATTTTGGGAAGATTTTTTGAAAACAATAAAATAAATGCTCCAATTGCGATTTTAATGAAAAATCATCTTATTAGTATACTAATCCCATTTAAGAATACTTCGGTTTACCTGCCGGAGTGCCTTGATTCAATTTTATCGCAAAATTACCCAAACTGGGAGGTAATTGCCATAGACGATCACTCTGCAGATAACAGCCGAAATATTCTTGAGCAATATTCTTCCAGGGATTCCAGGATAAAAGTGTATGCTAATAAAGGAAAAGGCATAATTTCAGCGCTAAGGACAGCACATTACTTAAGCAAAGGAGAATTGATGACTAGAATGGATTCCGATGATATTATGAATCCTAATAAGTTAAAAATCTTGGCTTCTGCATTAGAAAAACATGGAAAAGGACACGTGGCCATAGGAGGTGTTCGATATTTTTCCGACCATGGAATAAGCAATGGATACGAGCGATATGAAAAATGGTTGAATAAGCTCACAGCCATTGGAGCAAACTACTCTGAGATCTATAAAGAATGTGTCATCCCCTCCCCTTGTTGGATGGTCCACAAAAAAGATTTAGAAAAATGTGGCGCATTTGAGCCCGATAGATACCCGGAAGATTATGATCTTACATTTCGCTTCTATGAGATGGGTTTGCAATGTATTCCCTGTAGTGAAATATTACATCATTGGCGCGACTATGACAGCAGAACCTCAAGAACCAGTGAGCACTATGCCCAAAATTATTTTTTGCATTTAAAACTATATTACTTTCTGAAGCTTCACCATGATCATAGACGACCTTTAACCGTTTGGGGTGCAGGAAATAAAGGAAAAAGTATTGCCAGAGATTTGTTACTACAGAATATTCCGTTTTATTGGTTATGTGACAACCCAAATAAAATTGGCAAAAATATATATGGTCAGGAGATGAGGCATTTTAATCATCTGCTTAAACTGACAAAACCAATAAGTATAGTTACGGTTGCAAATGAAGAGGCTCAGGTAATGATTAAAAATTTCTTTATAAATTTAGATCAATCTCCTATGGTAGATTATTTTTTCTTTTGTTAAAGAATTTATTCATTGGTCAGGTTTTAATTGATTTAATTAAGGTGAACTCAGCCCGGATATTAATTTCATTTTTTCAAACTACTCATTTTACTTGCCAATTTTGTCATAATTCCTTGGCAATATCTTCTCAATACTTTATATATTTGTCAAATCATATTTGGGAATGCTGTTTAAATATCCGGAACTCCTTTGGGCCTTTTTTCTACTGCTGATTCCAATATTAATTCACCTCTTTCAACTTCGGAGATTTAAAAAAACTCCGTTTACCAACGTAAAGCTTTTAAAAAAAGTTGTTGCTCAATCTCGCAAAAGCAGCGAGATAAAAAAATGGCTTTTACTTATCTCCCGGGTATTATTACTTTCAGGTCTAATCCTTGCTTTTTCAGAACCCTATTTAGCCAGGGAGTCAGCCGCATACGACAAAGAAACAGTAATCTACCTTGATAACTCATTTAGTATGCAGGCCAAAACAGAGAATGGAATTATGCTCCAGGATGCTGTTCAGGAACTATTAAAAGATCTGCCTAAGGATAATGCATTTAGTCTTTTTACGAATGACAAAGTTTTTAGAAACATCACCTTGCCTGATATTCGCAATGAACTTTTAACTCTTCCCTATACCTATAATCAATTAGAACTTAAGGATATTCTTCTTAAAGGGAAAAATTTCTTTAGCAAAGATGAAAAATCAATTAAATATTTGGTGCTAATCTCTGATTTTCAAAACAGAACAGCCATTCAGGTATCCGATACTGTTGATAATATCCAAACTTTTATGGTTCGGTTTAAGACCGAAAATCTTGATAATACTGTTTTGGATTCGGCATATATAGCCGTCGTAAATGCCACGACTATAGATCTTTCAGTAAATCTATCTACAAAAGGCTCTTTGGAAACTATCCCTGTTTCATTGTATAATGATGATAAGTTAATTGCTAAAACCGCAGCAATTTTTGATGAAAACAGAAAATCAAATATCGTATTTACCTTACCTTCTAATGAAGTTATCAAGGGCAGAATTGAAATATCCGATATTGGTTTGCCATATGATAATCAGTTATTTTTTAATATTAACGAGAAGGAGAAAATCAAAGTATTATCCGTAAGTGAGTCAGATAGTGAATTTTTAGAAAGAATATTTACCGAGGATGAATTCATATTTACGAATGTTCCAATTAACAATATTAATTACAGCGTCTTAGAGTCGCAAAACCTGATAATTTTAAATGAATTAATAACCATTCCTGTCTCACTCAAAAATACTCTTAGCGATTATACTCAAAAAGGGGGTCATCTGTTAATTATACCTTCTTTTGAAGCTAATATTGAAACCTATAATAGTTTTATTGGAAAATATTTTTCCACTTCCATTTTAAATAGAATTGATGAAGAACGAAACATAACAGGAATTAACTTTGATCATCCTCTTTATAAGAATGTATTCGCCCAAAGAGTGAGCAATTTTCAATATCCCAGGGTAACAAGTTATTTCAAAACCGAAACAACAGCACCAAAAATACTTGCATTCCAGGATCAATCTGCATTCCTCGTTGGGTTAGATGGCATATACTTTTTTACTGCCACAATCAGTAACACAAATTCCAATTTTAAGAATTCACCACTTATTGTACCTACATTTTATAGTATTGGGGCAAATAGTCTCAAATCACTTGAATTATATAATACCCTTGGTCAATTAACCACAGTAGATGTCAAAACTACAATGGCTAGTGATAATATTCTAAAAGTTACACAGAAAGACTATGAATTTATTCCTGAACAGCAGTCTTTTGCAAACAAAACTATATTATCCTTTAATTACAATCCTAATAAGGATGGTATTTACGTGATAAGTGAAAAATCCAGGCCAATTCAAAATATTAGTTTTAATTACCCCAGAACAGAAAGCGAATCAATATACCCTGATTTGGACATATTAAATAGTAATTCCGTTTTAAATAATTTATCGGAAGTCTTTGAAACCATGGAAAAAGAGGACAGAGTAACCGAGCTATGGAAATGGTTTACTATTTTTGCTTTGCTTTTTATGCTGGCCGAAGTTCTTATTCAAAAAATATTTAAATGAACATACTTCTAAAATCTGCCACAATTGTTGATAATACCAACAGTAAACTTCATTTTAAAAAGCGGGATATTCTCATACATAATGGGATTATAGAAGAAATATCACCTTTAATAAAACCTGGTAGGAATATAAAAACACTAAACTTTAAAAATTTGCATGTCTCTGCTGGTTGGTTTGACAGTAGTGTAAGTTTTGGTGAACCAGGATATGAAGAACGTGAAACTATTAATAATGGACTCAATGTGGCAGCCAAAAGTGGTTATACAGACATTGTTCTTAATCCTAATACTTACCCTCTGCCAGATAGTAGTGGTGCAATTGTTTTTTTGAAAAATGCTGCTAAAGGACAAGCGACAAAATTACACCCATTAGGTACACTTACAGTACAAGGTAAAGGTAATGATCTTGCTGAGCTTTATGATATGCAGAATTCGGGAGCTGTTGGATTCTATGATTTTAAGAGATCTATTTCAAATTCCAATCTGTTAAAGATAGCCCTGCAATACTCACAGGATTTTAAGGGATTAGTTTGTTCTTTTCCAATGGATGAAAAAATAATGAGTAAAGGCATTGTCAATGAAGGTATTTCATCTACCAGGGTTGGTTTAAAGGGAATTCCCGCATTGGCGGAGGAGCTTCAAATTGCCAGAGATCTTTTTATTCTGGAATACACCGGTGGGTATCTCCATATCCCTACTATTTCTACTGCTAAGTCTGTCAGGATTATTGGCGAAGCTAAACGGAAGGGTTTAAATGTGAGTTGTAGTGTAGCTGTTCATAATCTCATGTTCACTGATGAAGTTCTGGACAACTTTGATAGTAATTATAAAGTTTTACCCCCACTTCGTACAAAAAAAGATATTCGCGCTTTGATAAAAGGTCTTAAAGAAGGTACTATCGATTTTGTGACCTCGGATCATACACCAATTGATATTGAAGAAAAACGAATAGAATTTGACAATGCGGCTTATGGCACATTAGGTCTTGAAAATGCATTCGGTATTTTAAATCAGCTATTTAATATCGAAACAGTTGTGGATCTTATGTCTAAAGGAAGAGAGCGTTTCTCACTAAGTCCGGTGACTATAGAAAAAGGAGCTTTGGCGAACCTTACCCTTTTTGATCCTGAGTCCGATTATGTTTTTACAAAAAACCATTGTTACTCTACATCAAAGAATAGTATGTTTTTTGGCACAAAAATGAAGGGTAAGGTATATGGTATTATAGCAAATAATCAAATAAATGTTTGAACCAATGCTATTTTCAATACGAATTAGAAAAATAATGTTTTGGATCAAAATTCAGTAGCAAAAGGAAAAACGACGGCAATTATAGCATATTTCACTATTATTGGATCTTTAATAGCAATAACAATGAATTTGGAACCAAAAAATGAATTTGCCAGATTCCATACAAGACAAGCTTTTGGATTGCATCTGGTTTTTATGGGTTGCGCCCTTTTCTTAAGTCAGTGGTTTAATTTTTATGTTTGGGTGGGCTTGTATATGTTTTATTTTGCGCTCTGGTTATATGGCCTTGTGGGAGCATTAAATAATAAAAAACAACTGGTTCCAATCTTGGGAACTTCGTTTCAACAATGGTTTACTTTTATTCAATAGAATGAATACAATTCCCTTATCCTTATATCATATAATTCGCCCATCACTTCATGAAAATAAGCGTCCGCCTGTAATATTTCTATTTCACGGATATGGCAGTAACGAAGAAGATTTGTTTTCATTCGCCTCAGAATTACCTTCAGAATGTTTTATTATTTCTACAAGAGCTCCATACCAGTTACCTCCCTTTGGCAATGCGTGGTATGCCATTAACTTTGATGCGTCATATGGAAAATGGAGTGACGTGGAACAGGCTATCTCATCGAGGAATAAAATTGTAAATTTTATTGAGGAAGCATGTGAAGCCTATCAATTAGATAATGACAATGTCACTTTATTGGGGTTTAGCCAGGGTACAGTATTGAGTTACGCAGTTGGGCTTTCATATCCGAATAAAGTTAAGAATGTTGTGGCACTAAGTGGCTATATAGATGAGAAAATCTTAGAGAAGGATTATGCCATAAAAGACCATAAAAATCTTAAAATTTACGCCTCCCATGGTCAGGTAGACCAGATAATTCCCGCTGAATGGGCTCAAAAAGCCCCTATCCTATTAAAAAAACTAGGTATTAACTTTAAATACGAGGAATTTCCGGTAGGTCACGGCGTATCAGCTGAGAATTTTTACTCTTTTAGAAAATGGCTTGAAGAAAATATTTAATTGCTTCGGGTATATAAAAGATGGTCCATCATGGTAAAATCAACAGCCAGATCATCTTTTAACTCATATTTCACGAGTAGTTCTCCCCAGTATTTACCATCGGAAAAATCGGCTATTATCCACTGATGATTCAGTATTTTAATCTTATTGATCTTAAAATCACTTTCCATACCTTCATACGGAACCAATGGATTATCTCCTTTTTGTTCATTGGTTTCCAATAACTTATCTGATATATAACGCCACGGGCTGTCCACGCCAAGGTGATCATAATAAGAGAGAGCGTCATCATTATTTTCCAATGAAAAATATTGCATATCAAAAACCTGAAGTTGTAAGTTTTGAACGGAATCCTGAAGTATCCTGACTTCAGACTCAAGGTTTTCAATTTTTAAATCCTTATCCTCTAACATGGTATTGCTGCTTACATATAAGTAAAGCGATAACAAGGCCATAAAAATGAACAGATATATAAATATTCTACTTTTCATAAATTTAAAGAATCAATTATCAAACTAACTAATGTAAAAATTTTGTATCTCAAACCGAGACAACAAGATTGTCATAGGCCAAATGTACTCCATTGGGTAATTTTTTTTCTACTTCATCATGAAAACCCAAATAATGGCTGATGTGAGAAAGATATGCTATTTCCGGATTAATCTTATCCACTAATTCAAGTGCCTCTTCAAGGTTTAAATGAGAGTGATGCGGTTCTACACGTAATGCATTTACAGACAGTACTTTAACATCCTTTATCTTGTTTATTTCTTCATCAGAAATGGTCTTAACATCAGTGAGGTAAGCAAAATCACCTATCCTGTATCCGTAAACCTTCAAGCGGTTATGAAAAGTTTCAATTGGTATTGCTTGTTTGTCCCCGATAGGGAAGGGTTCATTATTCAGTATCTTGTTAACTTTTACGGCCGGAGCACCGGGATACCTGTTCTCATCAGCAAAAATATAGTCAAATCTCCTTTTTAATGAAAGGATAACATCTTCATGGGCATAAATCGGAATATCACCCTGTCTAAAGAAAAAAGGCCGGATATCATCTATACCCGCTGTATGATCTGCATGTTCATGTGTAAAGAGAATACCATCTAATTTGACCACTTTATGAGTTAACATTTGTTGCCTGAAATCTGGACCGCAATCAATTACAAAATTGTAGTTTTTCCATGAAACGAGTACAGAAACTCGAAGTCTTTTATCCTTGGGGTTTTTACTTAAGCAGACCGGGTGATTGCTGCCAATAACCGGAATTCCTTGCGATGTGCCAGTGCCTAAAAAAGTTATTTTCAACCTGTCATCTATTTATTTCAAATTTATAACTTATTTATTTAATAGATACCCCAATCTTGTTAACTTTGCTGAAAGCAAACTATACTTATGGCTTCAGTCTTCAAAAAAGATCGGTCTTTTGAAAATATTCCCTCAATAAAGGCAAAGACTCTCAGAATAAATCTCAATCCCGATATCTATGGGACTTTTGCGGAAATAGGGGCCGGACAAGAAACCGCCAGGTGGTTTTTCAGATCAGGTGGCGCCTCGGGGACAATAGCAAAAGCAATGAGTGCCTATGACAAATCCTTTAGCGATGCCGTTTATGGTGTGGAAGCAGCGGGCAGGTATGTTACTCAAAGTAGGTTAAAAAAGATGCTTTCTCATGAAATGCATCTTATGCAAGAACGTATTAGCAGAGATGAAAACCCGGATAAACTGTTCTTTACCTACGCAAATACGGTCGCAACTATAGACTTTTCAAAGCGATATAAAGGTCATGGCTGGGTAGGAATTCGTTTTCAATTAGACCCGACTCAAAAGGAATTTGACGAAATCATTTTACATGTCAGGTTTATGCAAAATGAAGCACGATTACAGCAGGAGACCCTTGGTATAGTTGGTGTGAATCTCATCTACGGTGCATTTTACAAGTATAATAAACCCAGAAAATTATTAAAATACCTCTACGATCATATTGATCGGGATACTCTGGAAATTGATATGGTAAATTTCTCAGGCCCAAGTTTTAAAAATGTTGATAACAGGCTTATGAGTCTTCAGCTTATCAGAAATGATATGACCGATGCGGTCATGTTTGGTCCTGACGGAAATAATCTACTTCCGGCTGCTATTCTCTACAAGAAGAATATCCTTGCGCTTAGGGGTAGCTTTAGACCGGTGACTAAGGTGAACATGGAGATGTTTGAAAAGTCTTATGAAATTTTTATTCGTGATCCGGCAGTTGATGTAGACAATTCTATTGTAATATTTGAAATTACATTGTCTAACTTAAAAGCTTCAGGTGAAATAGATGAAAGTGACTTTATGGACCGGGCCAAATTGTTGTGCTCATTAGGGTATTCGGTAATGATTTCAAAATTTCAGGAATACTATAAATTGGTTGAATACTTCAACAATTATACGAAAGCTAAAATTGGTCTTACTATGGGAGTCAATAACCTGATAGATATTTTTGATGAGAAATATTACAGACATCTAAGCGGCGGTATTCTGGAAGCATTTGGCAAATTATTCTTTAAAGAGCTCATCGTATACCTCTATCCGATGAAGAATCCGGAGACCGGTCAGATCATGACTAGTAATAACGTGAAGGTTCATCCGCGAATGAAAGAGTTATATAAATTCTTTAAGTATAACGGGAAAGTAATGGATATCATTGACTACGATCCCGAAATTATGGGTATATTCTCCAGAGATGTACTTAAAAAAATCCAAAATGGAGAAGGTGGCTGGGAGGAAATGCTGCCGGAAGGTATCTCGGAAAAAATAAAGAAAGAACACCTTTTTATGCGAGCCACCGAAAAACTAGAAGAAAAAGCCTAGTGCTTTAAACCATAGTAAAAGGCCTAAAATTTTAGGCCTTTTTTTATTACTGATAGTTTCGTTTTAAAGAATTTGTGCAGCGTGATCTTTGGTTTTAACTTTATCAATAACCTTACTAACAAAACCGTTTTCATCGATTATAAAAGTCATTCTGTGAATACCATCGTATTCCCTGCCCATAAATTTTTTAGGCCCCCAGACTCCAAATGTATTAATTACTGTATGATCTTCATCTGCCAAAAGCGGAAATGGAAAATCATATTTATTCCTAAAACCTGCTTGCTTTTTTTTAGTATCCTCACTAACCCCCAAGAGTTCATACCCTTTTGACTGAAGTTCTGCGTAATTATCCCGAAGATTACAAGCTTCAGCAGTACATCCGGGGGTATTGGCCCTAGGATAAAAAAATACCACTAACTTTTTACCGGAATAATCGCTTAATTTTACCAAATTGCCATCCTGATCAACAGATGAAAAATCAGGAACTTTATCGCCTGCTTTAAGTGTGTTCATAATTTATTTTCAATTAATATTGTGTTTATTTTTTTCAATGTAAAATTAAACAAAAATGACTAAATCGGAAAAAGTATCCTTTGCAATAAAAAAACTGCAGGAATTATATCCTTCAATACCCGTACCGTTACAACATAAAGATCCATATACATTGTTAATCGCCGTATTATTATCGGCACAAAGTACAGATGTACGCGTAAACCAGATTACACCTGTATTATTTGCAAAAGCCGACAATCCCTATGATATGATAAAAATGTCTGTTGAGGAAATAAGAGAAATTATAAAGCCGGTAGGCCTTTCACCGATGAAATCGAAGGGAATTCATGGTCTATCCAATATTTTGATCGAAAAATATGAAGGTCATGTCCCATCAGAAATAAGTCAATTGGAAGAATTACCGGGTGTTGGTCATAAAACCGCAAGTGTTGTGGTCTCACAAGCATTTGGTATACCTGCTTTTCCTGTTGATACCCATATTCATCGTCTAATGTATCGCTGGGGTTTTTCCAGTGGTAAAAATGTAATTCAAACGGAAAGAGATGCAAAAAGATTATTTCCCAAAGAATTATGGAACGATTTACATCTTCAAATTATTTGGTACGGTCGTCAATATTCTCCGGCCAGAGGTTGGGATATAGATATAGATTTAATAACCAAAACGATCGGCAGAAAAAAAGTATTAGAAGATTATTATAAAATAAAAAAGGCCCGCTAATTGCGGGCCGTTTTGTCTTAATTCAAAGTTGTTTCAAATTTGAATTTCTTGTACTTCGTTATTCTGAAGGACCTGGAATAATTCAGTAAAAACTGTATCGTCTCAGGACTGGTTTTAGCCAGTTTACAAGTGTTTTGTTCTTCAGAGTAAATTTTTTCCATATTATTATAGTATTGTTATAGACATATAACGCAACTAAAATGGAAATATTGTTTTGGTATATTTCTTGATTTTAATTTGTCAAAACAATATTGTGTCTTTCGATTATCTTTCTAAGGTTTATTAGAGCATATCGCATTCTTCCCAGGGCTGTATTTATACTAACTCCCGTATTTTCAGAAATCTCCTTAAAGCTCATGTCCTTATAGATTCGCATAAGTAGGACCTCTTTTTGGTCATCGGGTAATTCTTCAATCAAAGATCCCAGATCACTATCTATTTGATCTTTAATAATCTGCTTTTCTGCATTTAGTTTATCGTCACCAATAACGGAGAAAATATTAAAATCATCACTTCCTTCAAACTTAGGCATTCGCTTATTCTTTCTGAAGTGATCAATAATAAGATTATGCGAAATTCTCATTACCCAAGGCAAGAACTTTCCCTCTTCACTATACGAACCTTTTTTTAGGGTTTTAATTACCTTAATAAAGGTGTCCTGAAAAATATCCTCGGTAATATCTCTATCCAATACCTTTGAATAAATAAAACTACTTATACGTTGGTTATGTCTGTTTATAAGAAGTTCAAGTGCTTTTTCGTCGCCACTGATATAGTCTCTTACTAATTCTGAATCATCAATTTCAAATTCCATAGTTGGTAATATTTTTTGGTTAATATAAAGGAGCTTTTTTTTGATATGCCTTTGGTTACTAGTTTAATTTTTTAGTAACTATGATTTCATAATTACAATTTAAAAGTATAGAAATAGCGAGGTCTGTGAAAAACTATGTTGTCAAACCCCTGATTTTTGATGTCAAATAGCGATTTGGTAATTTTAAACACAATAAATCCAGATTAAATTAGTTACCGACCGATTTTCAGGATGACTTGAAATATTCCCGATTTAATGCCAATTGTTTAAAGAATCAGCTGAAGTAACTGCCGGAAAACAAAAATCCCCTTGATATATTATCAAAGGGATAGATGTGTATTCTAGCGATAAAGGATATTCTCAATTCAAATTGTTCTCAAACTTAAGTCCTTTGTGATTCACAATATTTAGTGACTTGGAATACTGAAGCAAAAACTGAACCTTTTCAGGCTTAGCATTTACAAGCTTGCATTTGTTTTGATATCCGGGGTAAATCTGTTCCATAGTTTATAATGTTATCTCTAAATAACGTAACTATTATGGAACCATTTGGATTAGTCGTTATAGAACCTATTAATTCGTTAAAACAATATTGTTCTTTTCTATTATTTTTCTTAGGTTAATTAAGGCATACCGCATTCGACCTAAAGCAGTATTAATACTTACCCCAGTATTTTCGGATATTTCTTTAAAACTCATATCCCTGTACATGCGCATTACCAGGACCTCTTTTTGATCATCGGGAAGTTCTTCAATCAATAATCCCAGATCATTTTCTATTTGGTCTTTAATTAGTTGTTTCTCAGCATCCAGTTTATCATCTCCCAAAACAGAAAAAATGTTAAAATCCTCACTACCTTCAAATTTAGGCATTCGCTTATTTCTTCTAAAATGGTCAATGATCAGATTATGAGCTATTCTCATTACCCAAGGCAAGAACTTGCCTTCTTCATTGTAGGCACCTCTTTTTAAGGTCTTAATTACCTTTATAAAGGTATCCTGAAAGATATCTTCAGTAATAGCCCTGTCCAAGACCTTGGAATAAATAAAACTCGTAAGACGCTGATTGTGCTTGTTAATTAGAAGTTCAAGGGCTTTTTCATCCCCACTAATGTAATTCTGAACTAATATTGGATCTTCTGCCTGTAGTTGCATACTAATTACTTTTTTGGTTAAACTTAGGGGCCTTTCTTTTAGGAAAGGACTTTAGTTATTCAGGTTAAATCTCAAAAAAGTAATTTTCGCGTATAGGCAGAAATTTTAATGATTATGCTTCAAATATAGATAAAATATATTTCCTCAAATAAATAATGTTGTGATTTTACACATTTTAGATGTAAAAAGCCACCTATTGGTGTTTGAATTCAACATATCGTATCTTTGCCAACCTAATATTAGACATGTCCGCCATAACCCAAGTTGATCCAAAGAAAAATATTATAATCAAAGGGGCTAAACTCCACAATCTTAAAAATATAGATGTAGTAATCCCCAGAAATAAATTGGTTGTAATTACCGGGCTTTCCGGTTCAGGAAAATCCAGTCTGGCATTTGATACACTCTATGCTGAAGGGCAACGACGTTATGTAGAAAGCCTTTCGTCCTACGCCCGGCAATTTCTTGGTAAATTAGATAAACCTAAAGTAGACTATATAAAAGGTATAGCACCGGCTATTGCCATTGAACAAAAGGTGAATTCTACTAATCCAAGGTCCACCGTTGGAACTACAACAGAAATATATGACTATTTAAAACTCCTATATGCCAGAATTGGCAAGACGTATTCACCTATTTCAGGAAATGAGGTTAAGAAACATAATGTAACAGATGTTATAAATCATGTAAAAATATTCGAAGAAGGTACCAAACTCTTACTATTGGCTCCAATTGTAATTTCCAAAGACAGGGATCCTGTGAAATCTTTACAATTGCTTTCCAAACAAGGATATGCAAGGATAAAATACAATGGCAAAGTCTGCAGGATAGATGAATCATTAGAAGATATTGGTTATAATTTCGAGTTGGTTGTAGATCGGATAATTAAGAAAGATGATGAGGATTTTCTTAATCGCTTAGCCAACGCGGTGGATACCGCATTTTTTGAAGGCAAAGGATACTGTTTTATTGAAGAAATTACAAATGGAAAGGTAACCCAGTTTAACAATAAGTTTGAAATGGATGGAATGGTCTTTATGGAACCGAACGTTCATCTCTTCAGTTTTAATAATCCTTACGGTGCTTGTCCGCAGTGTGAAGGATATGGTGATGTAATTGGTATAGACGAAGATCTCGTAATCCCTAATACCGGGTTATCAGTATTTGAAAATGCTATATTTCCATGGCGTGGTGAGAGTATGAGCTGGTATAGGGATCAATTAGTAAATTCCTCCTATAAATTTAATTTTCCCATCCATAAACCATGGTATCAGCTCAGTGAAGAACAAAAATTATTGGTCTGGCAGGGCAATGAACATTTTATAGGAATTGATAAATTCTTTCGGCAATTAGAGGAAAAGAGCTATAAGATTCAAAATAGGGTAATGCTCTCCAGATATAGAGGCAAAACAAGATGCAACTCCTGCAAAGGAAAGCGCCTTAGAATGGAAACCAACTATATTAAGATTGATACTAAGTCTATATCAGATCTAGTGGAGCTGTCAATTGAAAACTTAATAACATTTTTTGACCAGCTTACAATAAGTGAACACGACTTGAAAATTGCAAAAAGATTATTAACAGAAATCAAAACCAGATTAAGTTATTTGGATAAGGTTGGATTAAGGTATTTAACTATCAACAGAAAATCCAATACTCTTTCAGGTGGTGAAAGTCAGCGAATAAACCTGGCAACTTCTCTTGGCAGCAGCTTGGTTGGTTCAATGTATATTTTAGATGAACCCAGTATTGGTCTGCATCCGAGAGATACTGAAAATCTTATAACCGTTTTAAAATCTCTAAGAGATTTAGGTAACACAGTTATTATTGTTGAGCATGATGAAGACATAATGCTTGCGGCTGATGAAGTTATTGACATTGGTCCGGAAGCTGGCACGCATGGAGGCGAAGTTGTAGCCCACGGGCCGATGAATGAAATCCTGAAATCGTCCTCTCTTACTGCAAGTTATCTAAATGGAACCATGGAAATTGAAATTCCCAAAAAGCGCAGAACCTCTAATTACTTTATTGAAATTAAGGGAGCCAGGGAAAACAATTTAAAAAATATTGATGTCACTTTTCCACTTAATATGCTTACAGTAATAACGGGTGTTTCAGGAAGTGGGAAAAGTACTCTCGTAAAAAAATTACTTTACCCTATTTTGCTTAAAGAAGTCGGTGGATATGGCGAAAAAGCAGGCCAGTATACCGAAATGTCTGGCAAATTTGACTCTGTAAGAAATGTAGAGTTCGTAGATCAAAACCCTATTGGAAGATCTTCGCGTTCAAATCCGGTCACTTATATTAAAGCTTATGACGATATCAGGGCATTGTTTGCTTCGCAGAAATTAAGTAAGTTAAGAGGGTTTCAAGCCAAACACTTCTCCTTTAATGTAGATGGTGGTAGGTGTGATAAGTGCAAGGGCGAAGGTGAGATTAGGGTAGAAATGCAGTTTATGGCAGATGTTCACTTAGAATGCGATACCTGCAGTGGTAAGCGTTTTAAGAAAGAAGTCCTGGAGGTGAAATTTGAAAATACCAATATTGATGATATCTTGAACCTGACCATTGATGATGCAATTGTATTCTTTGAAACTCATTTACAAACTAAAATAGTTAGTAAATTACGTCCACTTCAAGAGGTAGGTCTGGGATATGTTACTCTAGGCCAATCTTCTTCGACCCTGTCGGGTGGAGAGGCACAAAGGATTAAACTGGCATCATTCCTTGTAAAAGGGACAACTAAAGAGAAAGCTTTATTTATTTTTGATGAACCCACTACAGGGCTTCACTTTCATGATATTAAAAAACTTTTAAAATCTTTTGATGCATTAATAGCAAGGGGTCATTCTGTGGTTGTGATAGAGCACAATATTGAATTTATAAAATGTGCAGATCATGTTATAGATCTGGGACCCGAGGGAGGCGAAAATGGTGGCAATCTTATCGCCACCGGTACACCAGAGGAAATTGCCATTAAAAATGGATCTCATACTGCAAAATACCTTCGTGAAAAGTTACTATAGGATTATTTGAATATCTCTTTTCACTTCTTAAGCAATTAAGCAACAGTTCAATTCTTTGCTTTTAGTTATTTTTATTTACTTGATATACAGTATTTTATAATTCTGTAAAAATTTATGGCACGCTGTTTGGTATTCTCTTGATGAATGTAAATAGTTGCATTCGGAAATTTAAAACCTTATATCATGAGAAATTTAATATTCCTTTTTACGGCTCTTGTATTAGGTACTGCGAGTACCCTAGCGGCCACAGTGGAAGATAAGGTTGCAATACGCAATGCTTACAGATACAACAATTCCTTCATTTTTGTTGAAAATGGCATTACGTTTTCCGTTTATCCGGATGGCGAATTCGATTTTTATATAGACAACCGGATTAATACAGGAACCAATGTGAATTACGGAAGTGCCAACATTACATTCAATTCAGGTTATAATTATAACTCTTTTGTTCAATATGATGATTATGGTGCCGTTGTTCAAATTGAAAATGTACCGGTTTTTTATGATTATTACGGACGAGTTAATAGAATTGGCGGTGTTAACGTTTGGTACCGAAACGGTCTAGTAAGACGTGTGGGTGGAATGCAAGTTTACTATAATAACAGAGGATATTACAGTCATTATACAGGATATGTTAATGCATATAACCAATTTTATACATTCAGACCATATAACAGTTATTTTGTAAGACCGGCTGTTGGCTTCTGCCTGGTTTATAATAGACCCTACAGAAGATACTATAGCCCTGTTAGATATACTTATTACAGACCTTATTACCATAATTACCGGAGAGCCTATGCCCAAGTGGGTCATCAATACAACCATAGCAGTAATTACAATAGCCGCAGTAAGGTTTACAGAAATGATACCCGAGTGGTTGCCAGAGAAAACAATTCCCGAAAAGGGGATGGTTATAGGACCAGTAAGCAATTGAGAAATACAACAACGATTGCCCAAGGAGATAATAGGACTGGTACAAAAAGAACATTATCCAATACAGCTGTAAACAGATCTAATAGAACTGTTGCCAATAATACAAAAAGGACTATTACCAAAACTGGTAGAAATATTGAACGTAATGTTGTTAGAAATGATGCCAAAAGATCTACCCGGCCTGCGTCAAGTAAAACGGTAACAAAGAAAGAAAGAACCGTTGCACCTGGGAGTAAAAAAGTTCAACGAAGTAGTTCAGGTTATAAAAGGCCCCAAAAATTGACTACAACAAGCAGAACAATTAAAACAAGAACTGTAACAAAACGAAGTGTTGCTTCCAAACCATCGGGCAAAACTTCGAAAAGCAATATTAAAGAAAGGACAGACCCTGCTAATAGAACATTGAGCAGAACCCCATCAAGAAGTTCGGGTAAAAGTAATATTACACGTAGCAGAAATGCAAAATTGAAATAAAGATAGTTTTAGGTTGGTTAGTTGTTTATCCCCACAGCGGATTTAATATGTTCCTGTGGGGTTTTACTATAACAATAACCCGGCAACCACAAATATCTTGCAAAATGCAACCCAAAAAAATAGATGTTACTTCTTTCGTTTACCAAAAAATCCTGTTAGAACCCCATAGACATCTTCCGAAATTTTATATCGGTACAGGACACCAACATAAATAGCCGTCACAAGCACACTTTTTAAAAGAATGTTGACCAATGCATTCAAATTAAAATCTATAAAATAGAATATGGCCATCATCAAAAGAAGAAGGCCCGCTATTTTTGCTGTTTCCCCGGTGAAAGGAATAATATTGAATTTACGTTTTACATATATCAATTTTATACTATTGTAGATACAGATTGCCATAAAAGTGGCAAAAGCTGCTCCGTTTAATCCGTAAGCGGGTATAAGGAGCCAATTGAAAAGTATGGTAAAGAAAGCCAAAAGAACACCCATAAATAACAAAACTTTATAATAATCAGAATTAAAGAGTATTGCATTGTTATTACCTAAAAGAGCATCCAAAAGTTTGGTGAACCCAATTAGCAAAACAACAATATATCCTCCGCGGTATGCTTCCGGGAGTAGCGAGAAAAAATCATTAAGATTGAGGAGGATAAGAATAAAAATAAGACCGGATACAATGAACAAGGTTAAAGAACTTTTCTGATATAGTCTTTTTAGTTCGGTTATATCATTCCTGTTAAGTATTTCAGCGGTCATCGGATATGTAATCTGGTGCATAGCTCTTGCAGGTACTGCAATCACAGTGGCAATAAAAATAGCTACCGTATAATAAGCAACATTTTGAATAGGAATAAACTGATTTATCATGAAACGATCTATCTCCAAAAGAACTACTGCAGTAGATCCCCCCAAAATGATAAGAATACTATAATTTACTATCGAATTCGTATTCTTTGGCCAACTAAACCGAATTTTTGGCCTTCTAAGACTAAAAGCATAAAGCTTCATAAGGACAGTTCTAAAGAGGTATAAAACTACTAATGCCTTTAAAAAATAGTCTACACCTATAAACTCCATATATAAGAGAATTAGGAGCAAGCTAACCCCTACTCTTACGAACACTTCCTTCATGAAATTTCCAAAAACTGATTTCAATTGAACTTTAGACCAGGCATAAAAGATCTCAAAATAAGCCATAGCCATTCCTATTAAAAAAATATACCAGACATAATCTTTTACAATATTGTTCTCCCTGGCAAGGAAATTACCTATTACTTCATTGGCAAAATAACTTGCTCCTGCAAGTGGAATTACAATAATCAATGGAAGAAGTACCATTAGTGTAAGAAAACCATCAGAAGATTTTGAATCACTAAAATTACTGTAATATTTAACCAGTGTATTTGGCACTCCAAATGCCATTAATGGCATTAGAATAGCGGATGTAGAAAGAATAACACCTACAAGGCCATAATACTCTTCAGTGAGAAAACGGGTATAAAGGAATAGGACATTGATGGCTCCTATCGCAAATCCAAGATATGTGATAGTCGTATTCTTTAACGATTGTTTAAAAATTATTCCCATTCTAACAGTTCAGCCAGCTTTGCGGTGAGCGTTCTTCTGTTATACTCTTTAATATTTACTGAAGATACCATTAAATTGCCTTGCTCATAAAGTTGAAACCAATTTAATAGTGCAGCTTTAAGATCTGATACTGAATTGTAATTACAGACAACCCCAGAATTTGTGCTTTTTACAATTTCTGCACCTTCCCAATCTTCAGGCCCTATAGCCAAGATCGGCCTTTTGGCAGCAAGGTATTCAAAAAGCTTTCCCGGAATAATCCCTCTGGTATCAGGTGAATCAATTTCTGCTAAAAGCAATAACTGGGAACTCCGTTGATAATTCACCGCTTCCTTATGCGTGACATATTCTTTAACGCTAGTATAGGACTTTAACCCATTATCATTAATGCACTTTAAAACATCACGGCCAACTACGCCAATAAGATTTAATTGAAAAGCATTCCGAAAAGATTCATTTTCACCAATGATCTCAGACAGAACTTTCCAAAGTTTTTCCGGATTTCTCCCTGTGAGCAGTGAACCAATATGGGAAAGCGTAAATTTTTTATCCAGGGCGCTAAACGGCAGGTCACTTTCTGGAATATCATAACCATTGGTAATTACATAGACTGGTTTGGAGGTAATTGATTCAAATTCAACTTTTGTGGTATTACTGGTAACCAAAAGTTTGTCACAACCATTTGCTACTTTTTTTTCCAATTCACGATGTTTCCTTTCTGAAGCGTTTGTAAGCCTTAGTTTACTGTGGTAGCCTATAGAGGTCCATGGATCCCTGAAATCTGCAAGCCATTTAATATCCAGAATCTTTTTTAATTCCAAACCAATTAAGTGAAGACTATGAGGAGGACCAGTCGTGATTACAGTATCTATTTGTTCTTTATTAATTATATCCTTCAAAAACCGCACTGAGGGCTTAACCCAGTATTTTCTTGCATCCGGAATGAACATATTTCCCCTAATCCAAAGTAACGTTTTTTCTAATAAGGACGGGTTACTATCACTTATTACGCCTGAACTTATCTGTTTGGTTTTATTCTTATTTAAAAATCCGGCCAAATAATAAGGCTCAAAGATTTTATTTTTATAAATAGTGACATGTTCTGGTATTTCCTTAATAAGACTATTATCAGTAATAGGATACTTAGGATTTTCAGGAATATAAACGACAGGGTGTATTTGAAATTCAGGTAAATACTTTGTAAACTTTAGCCATCGCTGTACACCGGGTCCGCCGGCAGGAGGCCAATAATAACTGATGATAAGGACCTTATGCATTATCCCTCCTTCTTTTTTCGCAAACGAAATATTGAAAATACGCCTCCTCCAAAAAACAAAACAATCATAAAAATGGAGCTTGCTAAAGTAATCTTACTACCGGTTTCAATTACTCTTGGTTCAAACTTGAATTCCACGGTATGATTGCCCCGCGGAATATTCAAAGCTCTTAATACGTAATTGACTTTAAAATGATCTACTGATTTGCCATCAATATAAGCCTTCCAATCCCTGGGATAGTACATTTCTGAAAATACCGCAAGTCCGTTATTTTCGTTGTTTGTGGTATAAGTTAAATGATTAGGCCTATATTCCTTTAAGCTAATTGAAGCCAAAGAATCCTTTGGAAAAATAAATTTGTCTATTAGTGAAAAATCAGAAGTATTTACAACGGCCTCATTCAGAACATCCAAACTATCCAGAGCCTTAATTTCTTCATTGGTGCTTTGTACCTCAATGAGTCTTTCGATAAACCAAGCATTGCCATTGACTTCAGGATTTGTTATAGCATATTTCTTACCTTCCTCATCTTGTTGTATAATATACTTTACGTTAAGCATATTAAGAACTCGCAAATTATTTCTATAAATATGGAAATCGAATAAATCCTGCATACCAGCCGGTTTAGCAGCATGATAGCCTCCAATGGACTGATGAAAATAGGATGTTCTGGCGCCGTTAAGCCCCTCTGAAGGATCATATACCCTGAATACTCCCGTGTCTTCTGCAATCTGCTTGTCCATTGGCAATTGCTGAAATGGCTGGTTCATTCTTTTTTGTCTGTCAAAATCCTTCTTATTCACATATCTGAGATCAACACCTACCAGGTCAAAAACGACCAGCAATGAGAGAGTCAAAATCACCATATTTTCCTTAAATCTCCCTTTAAGGTATAGCCAAATAGCCAGACCGGATAAAAACACATATATAAGAGATCGTATAGTATCATTAATATAAACAGCCTCCCTATCTCGCTTAATCATAGTCATCACCTCATCTCCAAAATATTTTTGATATGTACTATCATTTAAACCCGTAAAGTCGAAAACACTCTTTATTAAAAAAAGGGAAATGCCGAGTCCAATAACAATAAAGAAACTGATTTTCAAAGCTTTAAGTTTTTTACTCTCTCCTATAGAGGGCTTAAACACTTGTACTAATGCCATTACCGCAAGGATCGGTACACATAATTCTAATATTACCTGTATGGATGAAACCGCCCGAAATTTATTGTAAAGTGGAAAATAGTCTATCATAAAATCGGTAAGAAGACCAAAGTTCTTTCCCCAGGATAGAAAAAGTGAAAGTAAAGTGCCTCCTAATAACCACCATTTTAAAGGCCCTTTTACTAAAAAAAGCCCCAGGACAAACAGAAAAAATACAATAGCGCCTATATATGCCGGTGCCGCTACCCCCGGTTGATTTCCCCAATACAATGGAAGAGCGCTACTAAATTCGAGGGCCCTTGTTCGGGGTAATCCTTGTTCTGTAAGATATTCATATGCTTTGGAACTGGTACCCAGGTCTTCATTATTACTGCCTCCAAAAAGTCTGGGGACAAATAAATTCAAGGATTCAACTTTACCATAGCTGTATTGCGTAATGTACTCCTTATCCAATCCTTCTAAATTTTCTCTGGGAGTCCCGTCAGGGTCTATAGTAAGAGCAGATTTCCCTCTTGTACTCCAATCTGCATATTCTTTGGTTGCCATAATGGAAGTGGCATTTGCCGCAATACCCAAAATTACAGCCCCAATAAGCAGGGCTATAGAAATGAAAAAGTGTTTTACTTTCTTTTTCTTAATGGCTTCAATCAAATATGCAGTGCCCAGGATAAGTACAAGCAACATAAAATAATAAGTCATCTGGAAATGATTTGCGCCTATTTCCAACGCCATTGCTATTGAAGTAAGAATAAAACCCCAGAGGTACTTTTTTCGAAAAGTAAGTATGATTCCTCCTAATAAAACTGGTAAATATGCTAAAGCATGGGCCTTTGCATTGTGACCTACACCCAGGATAATAATCAGATAAGTAGAAAATCCAAAAGCCAGTGCACCAAAGACTGCTAATCTATAATCAACTTTTAAGCAGCATAGCAAAATATAAAATCCGACAAAATAAAGGAATAAATAATCTGCCGGGCGCGGCAGAAATCGAATGGTCCTGTCGAGTTTTCTAACATAATCATGAGGATAATAAGCCCCTAATTGATAGGTTGGCATACCTCCAAAAGCACTATTTGTCCAATACGGCTCCTCATGAGTATTTTTTCTAAAATCATTTTGTTCCTTGGCCATACCCGTATATTGAATGATATCGGATTGGATGATTGTTTTACCCTGCAGCACAGGATAGAAGTATGCCAAGGAGGCAACAACGAAAAAAACAAACGCAAAAAAATGGTAAAATAAAGCCTTTGTACCTTTATTCATTGGTTGCTTTAGTGGTAATGGTTATTCAATTTCTTCAAAATCTATGAACTCCCCTAATTGTTCGGAATCCTTATTCTTTTTTTGAACTGTTTTTTTGTCAATACTTATTTCACCTTCACTAATGGTTTCTTCGTCATTTTGATATCCTTGAAATTGTTCAAATCGTTCTTTAAAATGCTTCTCTGTCCTTCGCGCAGCATAGCCAAATATTTTAGGACCAAACCATTTAGCAAATAATTTGAGCGTATAGTATACCAGAAGAATTATTAAAATCGTTCTTAAAAAACCCATAATGTCTGTATTCTATATATCAAAAATACAATTCCAACGTTGTATTAACATTACAAAATTCATAAAATAATAATAAAATCTACCTAATGTTTCGAGCTATTGAACTAAAAAATCTTAAAAATGCGCTTCTTTTAATAGCATTATTAGCCCCATTATTAGGTATCTGCCAATATACGGATGTCATTAATTCTAACCGACCTGGTTTATCTGTAAGTGCCTATGCAGTGGGAAAAGGAGTCCCTCAGCTAGAATTGGGATTCTCTTATGAAAAGCAAGATCACGCAGATCTCAATTATGATTCCAATATATACAGCATGGATTTTTCCGTACGCTATGGATTATTATTTGAAACCCTGGAGCTTAATTGGGAAGGTACTTACCAAAATCAGAATATTACATACAATTCCCTTGGATTTAATGAATCAAGAACCAATTTTTCAAGCAACCGACTTGGAGTAAAATATTTGGTCTTTGATCCGTTTAAAGATCCCGAAAAAAATAAACCAAACTTATATAGTTGGAGGGCTAATAACAAATTTCAGTTTAAAAATTTAATTCCGGCAATATCAGTATATGCAGGTGCGAATTTTAATATTGGAGACAATCCATTTTATCCTACAGATCCAACAGTTTCTCCCAGAGCAATGGTAGCAACACAGAGTGCGCTTACGCCCAGATTTGTTTTGATCACCAATATTTCCTATGATAGAATTGCCACGGATGATCAGGAATTAGGCTATACTATTTCCCTGTCTCACGCACTTAGAAATCCTAAATGGAGTGTATTTTTAGAAAACCAGGGCGTTAGCAGTGATCGTTATGCAGACGTATTATTGAGAGGTGGTACAGCATATCTGGTAAATGATAATTTTCAGGTTGACGTGAATCTGGGAGGCAGTTTCAAGAATTCTCCAAGCCGCCTTTTTGTTTCAGTTGGAGCATCATACAGACTAGATCTTCACAGGGAGATCCTTATCCCTATTGAAGATCAGAAGGCTGGTGAAAATGGTGGCGCAATTACAAAGAACTCGATGCGAAAAAATAAAAAGTCCAAAAAAACGAAAGGACGAAATAAAGGTATAGGCGCTGAAGATATAGACCTTGGGCCATCTAAAAAGGATATAAAAAGGAAGAAGAAAGAAGATAAAAAGAAGAAATCTTCCGACAATGGAGTAATTGATTTCTAATATCCACGCTTTCTTTTGGGTTCATTTTATTTTGTGAATTAGTGAAATTTGTCTTAAAATTTAATTCCTTCATCAAATATCTCTTATATTGACCATACAAATAAATGGTATGGTAAGGCTCGAAGAAGCTACTACAAAATCGGATCTAAAAAAATTTATAAAATTTCCTTTTACCCTTTATAAAAAGTCTCCTTATTGGGTTCCACCACTTATTTCCGACGAATTCGAAACATTTAACAAAGAAAAAAATCCAAATTTTAATAGTGCCGTAGCCAGGTTTTTCCTTGCCTATAGGAAAAATGAATTGGTAGGCAGAGTTGCGACTATCATCAATTGGATAGAGGTAAATGAACAACTAAACTCTAAAATGCGTTTTGGGTGGTTTGATTTTATTGATGACTATGAGGTTTCCAAAGCATTGCTCGACAAGGTAGCAGAAATAGGAAAAAATAATAAGCTGGAGTATATGGAAGGCCCTGTAGGGTTTTCGAATCTAGATAAAGTAGGTGTTCTAGTTGAAGGTTTTAACGATATGGGAACAATGATTACGTGGTATAATCATCCTTATTATAAAGATCATTATGAACGCCATGGCTTTCTTAAGGAAAAGGAATATATGGAAAACAGATTTCCTGCCAGTAATACTAAACCAGAACACTTTGTTAAAATACAAACATTGATAAAAAAGAGGTATGGTTTAAAAGAAATGAATTTTACAAAATCTGCCGATATTATGCCATGGGCAGATCAGATGTTTGATCTGTTTAATGAGACTTATGCAAAGTTATCTTCATTTGTCCCTCTAACCGAAGAGCAAAAAGCTTATTTTAAGAATAAATACATTGGATTAGTTAATCCGGAATATATAAAGTTTGTAATTGATAGCAATAACAGACTGGTAGCTTTTGCCATTGTAATGCCATCCTATGGATCTGCCTTGCAAAAAGCCAATGGCAGGCTTTTTCCATTTGGCTTTTTGTATCTTTTAAATGCTAAGAAAAATAGCAAAGATGTTCTTTTTTACCTCATTGGTGTTCATCCTGAGTACCAAAACAAGGGAGTTACCGCTATAATTATGAATGAATATCACAAAGTTTTTCAGGAGAAAAAAATAAGGACTTGTTACAGAACTCCCGAATTAGTGGAAAATGTTGCTATCCGTCAAATGTGGAAACACTTTGACCCCGAAATATATAAGCGAAGACGTACCTACAGAAAACAGTTATAGAAACTTTCTATTTGAATAATTTACCTGATTTTGAATTGAAATCGAGCCTAAACTTATTCCCCCATGGCCGCAGCTACAGCGGCAGATAATCTCTTATAAGTACCATTCTGCAATCGATCTCTTATAGCCGAAAATGCCTCCAATGTTACAGCAACATCTTCCAAAGTATGTGTTGTTGTTGGTATCATTCTCAATAAGATCATTCCTTTAGGAATTACCGGATAAACCACTATTGAGCAAAATATGCCATAATTCTCCCTTAAATCCTTAACCAAAGCCATAGCCTCAGGGATACTACCATTTAGATAAACGGGCGTAACACAACTTGTGGTTGTCCCAATGTCAAAACCTTTTTCTTTGAGTCCATTTTGCAGTGCATTTACATTTTTCCAAAGTTTCTCTCTTAACTCAGGCTTTGTGCGCAGCATGTCAAGACGTTTTAATACGCCTTTCACATAGATCATTGGGAGTGATTTTGCAAACATTTGGGAGCGCAGGTTATACTTCAAATAATCTATAATTTCCTTGTCAGCAGCCAGAAAGGCACCAATTCCTGCCATAGATTTTGCAAATGTTGCAAAATACACATCTATATCGTCCTGAACACCTTGCTCTTCACCTGCCCCGGCGCCAGTCTTACCTAATGTCCCAAAACCGTGGGCATCATCTACTAATAACCTGAAATTATATTCCTTTTTTAGTGCAACAATTTCTTTAAGCTTACCTTGTTCTCCACGCATTCCAAAAACACCTTCGGAAATAACCAGAATACCACCACCGGTTTGTTCCGCCATTTTACTAGCACGCTCCAAATTCTTTTTTAAGCTTTCTATGTCGTTATGTACAAATGTAAATCGTTTGCCCATATGCAAACGAACCCCATCAATTATGCATGCATGGGAGTCAACATCATAAACAATAATATCATCTTTAGAAACAAGGGCATCAATTGTAGATAAAATGCCCTGATAACCAAAATTTAAGAGATAGGCAGATTCTTTATGGACAAAATCGGCTAATTCATTTTCCAATTGCTCATGAAAATCTGTATGTCCACTCATCATCCGAGCACCCATAGGATATGCAGCTCCATATTCGGCAGCAGCTTCCCCATCCACTTTTTTGATTTCAGGTAAATTAGCCATACCTAAGTAATCATTAATACTCCAGGTAATTACTTCTTTTCCCTGAAATTTCATTCGATTGGAAATAGGGCCTTCCAATTTAGGAAAAACAAAGTATCCTTCTGCCTGGGATGCCCATTTACCCAAAGGTCCTTTATTCTCAATGATTCTAGCAAATAAATCTTTCATCTGGCCTAGTTTGGTTATCGGACAAAATTATGGAATTTTGATCACGATTCATAAATTATTTTAACTCTAAACAAAAAAGGCAACAGTATATTACTGTTGCCTTCAAAATATAAAGCTTATTGTTTATTTTACATATTCAACCGCTTGCTCTTCTTCAACATTTTTACTGTCAAAAAAGCCTTGGTCACTCATCCACTGATCATTGTATATCTTACTCATATATCTTGAACCATGGTCTGGAAAAATTACAACTACATTACTGTTTTTGGTGAATTCACCCTTGTCACTCAGTTGCTTAACTGCCTGCATAACTGCTCCACTGGTATAACCGACAAAAATACCCTCTTTACATGATATTTCTCTTGCAGTATGGGCGCTTTCCTCATCTGTAACTTTAATAAATTCATCAATAACCTCAAAATCAGTGGCATCAGGAATTAAGTTCTTACCAAGTCCTTCTATTCTATACGGATATACTTCATCATTATCAAATTCACCGGTTTCATGATACTTTTTCAAAACCGATCCATAAGCATCAACTCCTATGATCCTAATATTCGGGTTCTGTTCTTTTAAAAATCGCGAAGTACCCGAGATAGTGCCACCTGTTCCACTACAGGCTATTAAATGAGTTATATTACCATTGGTTTGTTCCCAAATTTCAGGACCAGTAGTTTTATAATGGGCCAATATGTTCAGTTCATTAAAATACTGGTTGATATAAACTGATCCCTTAATTTCTTCATGTAAACGTTTGGCAACCTGATAATACGATCTCGGATCATCCGCACTTACATGAGCAGGACACACATATACTTTTGCACCCATAGAGCGCAGCATATCAATTTTGTCCTTAGAAGATTTTGAGCTTACAGCCAATACACATTCATAGCCTTTTATAATACTCACCATCGCAATACTAAAACCGGTATTACCTGAAGTAGTCTCAATAATTGTATTTCCGGGCTCAAGAACGCCACTCTTTTCTGCTTGATCAATAATATATGCAGCGATCCTATCCTTAGACGAGTGTCCAGGATTGAAGGCTTCTATCTTTGCAAAAAAATTCCCTTTTAAAGGTGATGTAATTTGGTTAAGCCTAACAAGTGGAGTGTTTCCTATTAAATCTAGGATTGAGTTATGAGCATTTATCTTATTTTCCATAAAGAAAGGTTAGGTCGATATATCTATTTTAAAAGATTCTAATCTGGCGACAAAATTACTATTTTTTTTTTATTTAGCCGTTTTACCCTCTAAATCTATTAGAAAACTATATTCTTTCGCAGTTTCTTTTAATGCTTCAAATCTTCCGGAAGCGCCGCCATGACCTGCATCCATATTGGTATAAAGAAAGAGTTTATTTTCATCCGTTTTATGGACTCTAAGTTTAGCGACCCATTTTGCAGGTTCCCAAAACTGAACCTGCGAATCATGTAAACCAGTGGTTACAAGCATATTAGGATAATCTTGAGCTACAACGTTATCATATGGGGAGTACGATTTCATATAGTAATAATGCTCTTTATTGTTGGGATCACCCCATTCATCAAATTCTCCCGTAGTTAAAGGGATTGAATCATCCAGCATGGTTGTGATAACATCTACAAAAGGCACGGCAGCTATCACCCCATTATAAAGTCCAGGATTCATATTAACTATACCGCCAATAAGCAAACCGCCGGCAGAACCCCCATAAGCATATAAATGTTCTTTACTCGTATATTTTTTTTCGATCAAATACTTTGAGCAATCTATAAAATCTGTGAATGTGTTCTTCTTATTCAGGAGTTTCCCTGCTTCATACCAGGGCCTGCCTAAATATTCTCCACCACGCACGTGCGCAATGGCATAAATAAAGCCTCTATCTAAAAGGCTTAACCTAACAGAGGAAAAATAAGGGTCTGAGGTACTGCCATATGAACCATAACCGTATTGTAAAAGTGGACTATTGCCGTCTAATTTAGTGTCTTTATGATAAATCAATGAGATAGGCACCTCTGCGCCGTCCCGCGCTTTTGCCCATATTCGTTCTGAACGGTAATTCTCTTTATTAAATTTGCCTCCTAAAACTTCTTGTTCTTTTTTTATTTCCTTCACCCTGGTGTCCATATTGAAATCAATAATGGTATATGGCGAAGTCATTGAATTGAATACGTATCGAAAATTATCTGTATCAAAATCAGGGTTTGCATAAGGGTATGCCACATATGTTTCACTATCAAATGGGATATAATAACTTTTAGAATCATCCCATTTCGTAATCTTTAGTTTACTAAGACCATTATCACGTTCTGTGAGGACATAGTATTCCTTGAATATTTCAATATGTTCAAGGAGTATATTAGGCCTGTGCGAAATAAATTCTTCCCAATTTTCAGAAGATGTATTTTTCTCATTAACCTTCATTAATTTAAAATTAGTGGCTTTATTTCTATTTGTGAGTATATAAAAATTGCTTTCAAAATGATAAATCGAATATTCCAAACCTTTTTCTCTTTCAGAGAATACCTTAAAATTCCCGTTAGGGTTATTAGCATTTAGTATTTGAAATTCAGATGTTAAAGTGCTATATGAACCGATAATTATATATTTCTTGGATTTTGATTTGTAAACAAATGTATTGAAGGTATCATCCTGCTCATGAAATATTAATTCATCTTTTTCACTTGGATTTCCCAGCACATGCTTATATATCTTATCTGATCGTAAAGTAACCGGATCTTTCTTAGTATAAAATATGGTTTTATTGTCATTCGCCCAGGCGGCACTTCCTGTGGTATTATCTATTTTATCAGGATAAATTTCCCCTGTTTCAAGGTTTTTTATCTGAATATGGTATTGCCTTCTGCTTATTGTATCGGTGCCAAATGCAGCAAGTTTATTATCAGGACTTACGGTAACACCTCTCAGTTCAAAATACTCATGCCCCTCTGCAAGCTCATTACAATTAAACATTATCTCTTCCGGAGCTTCAAGGTTATCCTTTTTTCGCGAATAAATAGGATATTCCTTTCCTATTTCATACCTGGTTATGTACCAATATCCGTTTAGTTTATATGGTAAAGAAGAATCATCTTCTTTAATTCGGCCCTTCATTTCTTCAAACAATTCCTTCTGAAAAGATTTGGTATGATCGGTTAGGGCACTGTAGTAATTATTTTCTTCTTCCAAATAGGCTGTTACTTCTTTATTGTCGCGTTGGTTTAACCAATAATAATCATCCACTCGAATATCATCATGCTTTTCTAATTTTACAGGTATTCTCTTGGCCTTGGGGGCATCTATAACTTTCATATTTTGATTTTGATTCTGGCAAGAAACGGCCGTGATAAGAACAATGAATAAAACGATTCTTCTTTTAACAAAGTGCATCATTAAAGCAAATTTTGATGGCGCAATTTAGTAATTTTGATTTTAGTAATAATAAATAGAAAAACATGTTTGGAGACTTAATGGGAATGATGGGTAAACTAAAAGAAACCCAGGAAAAGGTAAAAGCTACAAAAGAGCGATTAAATTCTGTTATAATTGAAGAAAAATCATCTGATAATCTTCTTTCCGTGGCCATAACGGCTAATAGAACCGTGAAAGTTATCAATATAAATGATCAACTATTGCAAGATAAGGAGCAATTGGAAGATTATCTTGTTCTTATCTTAAATAAGGCAATAGATAAAGCGACTGAGATAAATGAGGCAGAATTAGCCGCAGTTGCTAAAGAAGGAATGCCAAATATTCCGGGCATGGATTCCTTTTTTAAATGATAAAATTTTAAACATTATACTCACAATAAATAGACAAATTGAGCTTATCCCTGTTTGTTAATTAAGTATGATAGTTGGTTATTATTTAATACTTTTAAAAAAAAGCTCACTACATGATCAAGATTAATAAGGAAGATAACAACAATTATAATTTCTCTTTAAATACAACAAATGGTAATGCATTGTTTTACAGTGTTGGGTTTTCAAGTATAGAAGAGATTAAGAATGTTGTTAGTAGTTTAAATCTGTCCGATAAACAGCAATATATCTTTGAACGCAAGACTGACCATGATGGAAACTTTCTTTTTAATCTTAAGAATAAAGAGGGACAGCTCATTGGCAATAGCCAGCTTTATAGGTCCGAGGCAGGAATGGAGAATGGTATAAAAAACCTAAAAAAAAGAATAGCTACGCTTAACAAGTCTGAAAATTTATAGTGATTTTAAGGTTTTTAGTAAAGTTTCATGCATTTGATCAGTATAGTCCATATGAGTTACCATCCGTAATTTCGAACTTCCCATGCCAATTATATGAATGTCCTTTTTGAGAAGTTTTTCAATAAAATCCTCCACGCTCAAATAGTCTTCATTTATTTCAAAGATTATAATATTGGTCTCCAGAGGTTCCACTTTCTTTATAAAAAGTAAGCTTTGAAGTAATGAACCAATTTCTCTTGCTTTTTTATGATCATCCGCCAACCGATTAATTTGGTTATCCAGGGCATAAATTCCAGCCGCAGCCATAAAACCAGCCTGGCGCATACCTCCACCTAAAATTTTTCGAATGCGTAATGCTTTATCTATCATTTCTTTATCCCCAACCAAAACAGAACCTACCGGGCAACCTAAACCTTTACTCAGGCAAACACTAATTGTGTCAAATAATTCCCCATACTGCTTTGCAGATTCTCCTTTTTCAACCAAAGCATTCCATATCCTGGCCCCATCCAAATGATACGCCAGACCATGCTTTTGACAAACTTCTTTAATACGTAGCAGCTCCGAAAAATTCCAACACGCTCCTCCACCTTTGTTAGTAGTATTTTCGGCGCAGACTAAAGACGTCAAAGGGCTATGATAAAAATCAGGTGGGTTTATAGCTTCCTCAACCTGATCTGAGGTCATCATACCTAGGTGTCCATCAATTAATTTGCAGGAAACACCGCTATTAAAACTCACTCCCCCACCCTCATAATTATAGACATGGGCATACTTATCACAAATCAACTGATCTCCGGGATTAGTATGAAGTTTAATTGCAGTTTGATTGGTCATTGTGCCACTGGGAAAATACAATGCGGCTTCCCTGTTAAACATAATAGCAACCTTTTCTTCCAGCCTGTTAACTGTGGGATCCGCCTTAAAAACATCATCACCTACTTCTGCAGACATCATGGCATCTAACATGCCGGGGGAGGGTTTGGTAACTGTATCACTAATTAAATTTATTTTCATAGGCGTTATGGTCGTTCAATCTAATTCATACAATCCATACCAATTGGAGATCCATCTGGAATTTTAGGAGCTTTTATAACCTTAAATTCTGTTGGTTCGCTGTAAAAGTAATCAACCCTTCTGATCATTTCCTTGGCATCTAAATTTTTCTTATTGGCTTGCAAGGTTGTTTTAATTGATTTAAGTTGGTAATTAGCTATAGCATTTACCTGGGGATGCACACCTTTATGGGCTGCCAGGTTCATTATATGATAAAGTACCCGGTAATTAATTGACTTCTGAACTTCATTGAAATATGGGTCTTTCAGGTTTTTTTCAATCGTATTCTGAACTAATTGTCTAAGGACATATTCCAGCCCTATTTGCTGAGTGTTTAAACTTTTTTGTTGTATTAATCTTGATGCTCTTTCAGGGTGCAACAATAATCCTAAGGTCATATCAGAAGCGGTCTCAGGGGCAGAAAGAGCATCAAAAGAAACTCCTGTCCTACCTTTAAAAGATTCCCTAGTTATAGGGTATCCAATGGCTCTTGGTGGAAACAATGATAATTTTTTTTCAGGTATAGCTATGACATTTGCATCCAGTGTTTTCAGTAACACCTTAAGTGCATCAACTTGTGAGCCTTTATCAAGGGTTTCAATAATTTTCTGACCATCGCCTTTCAAAGCATAGTTATAGTCAAGTCCACCAATCATTTTGGCAACTGCTTCAGTCTGATATCTGTGAAAAAAATAAAGAGGCGCAAAAACATCTTCCAAAATTGAATTTGGTTCATTTTTGCGAATATTGTCAATAGAAAAATTCCCAATGGCAATTTCTCTGATCTTTAGCACATTTTCAAGCTCTTCGCTAGCGCTTTTTCCATTATCCCACAAATGTGCTAAGGTATGTGCCCCACCCAAAGGTCTAGCATCCATGTCGGATATAAAGCGAAGCCCTTTATTGGAGGCCTCTGCCAGTATTTTATTCAAGGCTTGCTTTTCATCTGTTCCTTCTGCAAATTCGGAATAGGAATAGGCAACTATTATTTTGTCCCATTCTCCAATTCCAGTACCATAAGCCTGTGAAAAATCTATCTCCCCATTCACAATTCTAAACTGAGGATGCGGATAATCCATTACCGAAGCTCTTTGATTAGTACTTGCCGCGAAATTATGTGTAAACCCAAGCGTATGACCAATTTCGTGAGCAGACAATTGCCTAATTCTCGCCAAAGCTAATTCCAGCATATCATCATAATTATCATCCCTTTCTTGAAAGGGTTTATTTATTAAGGCCTGTGCTATTAAAAAATCCTGTCTGATCCTTAAACTTCCCAAACTTACATGCCCTTTAATTATCTCACCTGTTCTTGGGTCTGTAATACTGCTGCCATAACTCCAACCTCTTGTAGACCGGTGTACCCATTGAATAACATTATATCTTACATCCAAAGGATCAGCATCGTCGGGTAATATCTTTAACTGAAATGCATCTTTATAGCCTATTGCCTCAAATGCCTCGTTCCACCATTTGCCACCTTCCATTAAAGCCGTTCTTACAGGTTCCGGCGTGCCATTGTCCAAATAATAAATAATTGGTTCTACCGCCTCACTTACTTCGGCCTCTGGATTCTTTTTAGACAAACGGTGTCTGGTAATAAATCTCTTAAGAATAGATTCCTGTACGGGTGCGGCATAGTCATAATATGAAAAAAGGTATGAACCGCTTCTAGGGTCAAAAACCCTTTCCTTATAGTTTGAGTCAGGTAATTCAATAAATGAATGGTGTTGTGCTACCGTTACCAAATTAGGGTTGGGGGTAACAGATCTGATAAAATTACCTTTAGAATCTCCTTTAAAGGTAAGTGTAACATCAAACTCCACATTTTTTGGAAATGCCTTTATTCTTTCTAGTGCCATCGCGCTTTTACTCTTATCAAGCGTGTAAGTTCCCTGCTTTGTTTGCTTAAGGCGTTTTGCGACCCCATGAACATCCTGAATTAAAAAATCGCTGATATCAATAATATATTTACCTGTTGATTCTTCTACTATTTTAAAACCGAAAAGTACAGATTTGGCGAATGCCTGTTCCACAGATTTTTTTTCCAGACCATTGTCGGTAAGTGCCCTGTATTTTAAATTTGGTTGAATAAGTAGTAGCTTATTTCCAGCTTTTTTAAAATATACAACTTGCTCATTTCCAAGCTGTCCTCTATCCAAACCTATATCATTACTTCCAATACCGTTACTTAAGGAATAAACATAAAGAAAAGGCTTTTGAAGTTCATCAATCTCCAGGTAAATCTTATCACTGTCGACGTCATAATAGAAATCATAAAACCCATCATACTTTTGAAAAGATTTACTCTTTTCGGTGAATTGAGCATCGGAAAATTGATAAATAAAAAGGGCTAAAATAAAGGACAAAATGTTTCTCATAGACATAAATAAAGGGCTAAATTTAGATAAATTCCACCAATAACTTAATGATTCCTGCTACTTATTGGGAAAAATTAAATCCATATAAAATCATTAGAAATTATAACTAATAGCCAAAAAACATGTCGGATTAATTGGAAATATCTATTTATATGTTCAGTTAAAACCACTATATTCAAGTAAAGTAATTTGTATGACAAAAATCCAATGAGGTTTTTAGCAAAAAATATCTGAGGAAAAAATATTACCAGGCAAACGGTGCAAGTCAAAGCACAGGAACAATGGTAAATGACTCAAATATAAATAAAGAAACAGCCAAAGATTATTACTTTTGCTGAAACTTAAGATTCATGGTAACAACAGATCAGCAAAAAGATCTTATAGAACGCCTTGGCGCGTTGAGGAGGTATCTTTGACATAGATGCCAAACTAATAGAAATAGAAAACGAAGAGGAAAAAACCCTGGCTCCGGATTTTTGGGATGACCCTCAAAATGCCCAGCTTCAAATGAAACTTGTACAATCCAAAAAAAAATGGGTTTCAGATTTCAATACTGCTGAGGGCTTGGTGAATGACCTGGAAATCCTGTTGGAATTTGTAAAAGAGGGGGAGGTCTCTGATGAAGAGGTAACCAATCAATACAACATTGCATTAGAAACCATAGAAAATCTCGAATTCAGAAACATGCTTTCTGAAGAAGGAGATAATATGACCGCAATTATACAGATTACAGCCGGTGCCGGAGGTACTGAAAGTTGTGACTGGGCCGCTATGCTAATGAGAATGTATATGATGTGGAGTGAAAAAAATGGTTACAAGATTAAGGAACTCAACTATCAGGAAGGTGATGTGGCAGGTATTAAATCGGTTACCCTGGAAATTGATGGTGAATATGCATTTGGCTGGCTAAAAGGAGAAAACGGCGTTCACCGTCTCGTGCGCATCTCTCCTTTTGACAGTAATGCCAAACGGCATACCTCTTTTGCGTCGGTATATGTTTATCCATTGGTTGACGATAGTATTGAAATAGAAATAAACCCATCGGATATTGAAGTTACAACTTCCAGATCCAGCGGAGCAGGAGGCCAGAATGTGAATAAGGTAGAAACAAAAGTACAGTTGGTGCATAAACCTACGGGTATACAAATTTCATGTTCTGATTCCAGGTCGCAGCACGATAATAGGGCTACAGCACTTAAGATGTTAAAATCTCAACTATATGAGATTGAATTGCGCAAGAAGCAAGAAGCCCGAAGCGAAATAGAATCTTCAAAAATGAAGATAGAATGGGGCTCACAGATAAGAAATTACGTAATGCACCCTTATAAACTGGTAAAAGATGTTCGCACAGGTAGAGAAACAGGTAATGTAGATGCAGTAATGGATGGGCAAATTGATGAATTTTTAAAGGCCTACCTAATGGCGATGGGGCAAAAGGAAGTATAGTTAAATCTATTATGAATTTAGAACATACGCATGAAATAATTAGCCAACAATGATAAAAATTTATCACAATCCAAGATGTCGTAAATCCCGGGAGGGTTTGGCAATAGTTGAAACTTCGGGAAAAGATTATGAAATCATCAACTATCTTGAGGTAGTTCCCGCAAAAAAGGAGTTATGTGAAGTCTTAGATTATCTGTCTTTAAGTCCTATTAATTTAGTGCGCAAAAATGAAGCAATCTGGAAGGAAAAATTCAAAGGAAGAACTCTATCTGATGATCAAATTATTGACGCTATGCTAAAATATCCCAAATTAATAGAACGTCCAATAGTAATAAAAGGGGATAAAGCAGTTATTGGAAGACCCTCTGATACTATAGTTGAACTATTAAAGCATTAGGAGAAAAATTTAAGGCCCATTCCAACATTCTGGAATTTATAGTTTAATTTTGCTAAATGGCCAATGCTTTGAATAATGATTTAAGCACTAAGGAATTATCCTTAGTTTAATTTTACTGAATATTGAAAATAATGAAGATGAACATTAGATATTTTGTGTTAGTTTTTTTGTTTTTGGCAGTAAATCCTATAGTAAATGCCCAATACGGTTATAATAATGGATATAACAATCCTAATAACAGGGGCAGTGTTATACCTCGTTCCCCGGAACCTGAGCGAAAACCTGAAAATCTTACTGCAGAAGAAATAGTAGACAGAGAAATGCCAAAAATAACAGAGGCCATAGAATTAAATGAATTTGAACAGGCTGTTGTTTCTTCTATCCTTACCAAGTATGTGCAACAGAGCATCGAACTTCGAATACTAAAGTTACCAGCAGATAAAGCAAGGGAAGCGGCTGAAAAAATACGTGATAATCAAAAAGAAGAGTTGCAGGCAGGTCTTCCGGAGGATAAATTCAACAAATTGGTTGAACTCCAAAAGCAAGGATATAATAAAATAAAAAAGCAAAAGAAAAAGCAAAAGAAAAAGAAAGAAAAAGAGAAATCCGAGGATTTAGAAAAGTAAGTTTTTAAAGCCTTCATACCGCTAAATGCTTAAAAGAATATAAAAAATGATTACCCAGATTTAAACTTACTTCAAGAACTATAATACGCATTCTCGATTTTCGGCTATTTTTCAGACCCCTTCGCAATACTTCTATTCGTGTAGCACTTAATCACTCCCACCCATCACATATAGCTTGCTCTAAGGTGTAAACTTGTTGTTCACTGGAATCCTAATGTCGTTTGAAGAAGATTGTTTCTAGTCTTTAATAATTTGTACCAACTTTGGATCAGGAAAATTGAATACTCAATCACAATTTAAATATGGTTCAATATGTTTTTTGGTACAACTAAAATTATGGGAGGTAAAACCAAACAATACACAACCACTTATCAAATGAGAATTTTTATTGGTCTTATCTTTTTATTTATCCATTTGAATACTCATTCTCAAAGACCAGATCTAATTACTATTAGCGGGAAAGTTACTGATTTGGAAACTGGCGAATCCCTTGAATATGCTACCTTGGTTCTACAATCAACACGAAATCCTGAGCGTATTACCGGTGGGTTAACTGATGCCAACGGTCAGTTTAGTGTGGAAGCTTTACCGGGACAATATAATGTAGGAATCGAATATATTTCCTATATAACATTTGAGCTTAAAGCTCAAAACTTTCGGGAATCAACAGATCTGGGAACTATAGAATTGCAAATTGATACAGAGAAATTGGAAGAAGTAGAAGTTGTTGGGGAAAGGACCACCATTGAGCTTCGTCTTGACAAGAAAATATACAATGTAGGGCAGGATCTTACGGTAAGAGGGGGAACTGTCACAGATGTTTTAGACAATATCCCATCTGTAACTGTAGATGTTGAAGGAAATATTAGTTTAAGAGGAAATGAAAGTGTTAGGATACTGATAAATGGGAAACCTTCTGCCCTATCAGGAATTAATCCTGAAACATTGCAGCAATTACCGGCTGAAACCATTGAAAAAGTAGAAGTTATAACAAATCCATCAGCTCGTTACGATGCTGAGGGTACAGGGGGTATCATTAATATAGTTTTGAAACAAGGAAAAAATTCCGGTTTAAACGGATCTGTCAATCTATTTGCGGGATACCCTGATAATTATGGAGGGGCTCTTAGCTTAAATCTAAGACGAAAGAAA
>Ga0265303_10000118_pt1 | contig 37015 bp, 25 predicted proteins | sample Helome_2_FD_192494 | JGI IMG/M metagenome (GOLD analysis project Ga0265303, IMG submission 192494) | Marine sediment microbial communities from subtidal zone of North Sea - Hel_20160317 (Illumina Assembly) | ecosystem: Environmental > Aquatic > Marine > Subtidal zone > Sediment ... | reverse complement strand
GGTGGCGCCTGGAGTAGGCCTACCATTGCGGTCACAATGCCGCTTTTTTGGATAAAATCGATAAGTTGCTGGAAAGTGGAGGAGGTATCGCTGTCAAAGCCGACAATAAAGCCCCCCTGAACCTGTAAACCGGCGCGCTGGATGATTTTTACATCATTAATGAGGTCCCGATTCCTGTTTTGAATTTTTTGACATTCGGTCAGGCTTTCATCATTCGGCGATTCAATTCCAATGAAAACCGAATCGAAACCCGCCTTGACCATCAGGTCCAGAAGGTCGGCATCGTCGGCCAGGTTTATCGAAGCTTCCGTAAAAAATATACACCCCTTTTTGTCCTGGCGCCATTTGATTAAAGCCGGCAGCAGTCGCGCTTTTAAGTAGCGCTTGTTACCGATAAAATTGTCGTCAACAAAAAAAATGTTACTGCGCCAGCCGGCATCATACATACGATCCAGTTCTGCGAGCACCTGTTGGGCTGACTTCAGCCGTGGCCTGTGGCCAAAGAGAACCGTAACGTTACAAAAATCGCAGTTGAACGGACATCCCCTGGAAAACTGAATACTCATGGACGCATATTTTCTCATATCAATCAGATCCCAGGCGGGAATCGGGGTGTGATGAACATCGCAGAAACCTGATGCGCGGTAGACTTTTTTCAAATGCCCGATTCTCAAATCCTCAAGAAATGACGGCAAAGTGAGTTCGGCCTCGTCCAGGACCAGGTGATCGACCTCCTCAAATGCATCGGGTTCGGCAGTAAAAAGCGGCCCCCCTGCGACGACTTTCAATCCTGTCGCCTTGCAACGGGCAATTATTTGTTTGGATGAATCCCGCTGAACGGCCATAGCTCCGATGAAGGCCAGGTCTGCCCATGCGAGATCCTCATCGGTGAGGCCGTTTACGTTAACATCTACCAAACGCCTGTGAAATTCATCCGGCAACATAGCCGCGACGGTGAGCAGGCCAAGCGGTGGATAAGCTGATTTCTTGCGGATGAATTTTAAAGCGTATTTGAATGACCAAAATGTATCCGGAAACTCCGGGTAAATGAGAAGTATGTTCATATCGAGTTCAATCATTTATCGCTTTGATTATCTTAAGGCCCAATCCATAAAGGTGGGAGTTGTCTTCACCTTCCAGTTTTTCACATCGATGGACTTCAGCCAGATAAATTTTCGGAGCAGACGCATAAGGCGGATTATCAAGCCTTATAGTGATAATAGTGCCCGGTCTTAGGGCACAGTCTGACCCGCAGTACATGCCGTCACCACTGAAGTTATGCGTGGTGGCGTAATGAAAAATTCCGGTATCCCGAATTTCAATCATAACGGTAGATTTATAAGCTATCCGTTTGCTAATTCTATTTTCAACAATTGCATCCATTTTACGCCTTCCCTTTTCCTGCAAAAGACTCGACTTCCATATCCGGCTGTTACGCTACAAGGTGTGTGGAGATGTCATTCGGTTTTGCGTTCAATAGTTTTAATGGAACTTTGATAATGCAGTAGGGAGTTTAACATAGTAAGATTTAATTCTAAATATTGAATGGGTCAAGATGGGATCAATATGGGTATAATATGGGGTAAAAACCCATATTATTAAAGAGATGAAAGGTAGGTTGAGAGGTTTATCTGTTTGTTGTTGATACCAATTTTTTTTCTGATGTTGTTCCGATGAAAATCAATGGTACTGGTTGCCAAATTCATTGTATCGGCAATTTCCTTGGTGGTTTTGCCCCGTCGGATTAAATTGATCACCTGCATTTCGGAAGGCATTGTATGTCGCTATCCCCATTACATCACTTTCTCCCCTTTCGGGGGCTGTATTTACCGACGATCTGAGCTACCTCGCTACCACAATTAGGACAGAGCCATTCAACCTCTCGGAAAGCGTTTTTAAAGTGGCGGTGTGAGCGGGCAATGATTTGACCATAAATTCTTGCTGCGGCAGCAGCAATAACAGGTCTTTGATAAGATCGACCTTTAGCGCACAACTGGCATTCTTCAGTCTGTGAATGCTCCCGTCTTTTTCATCTTTGATACCTATCATGGATCTTACCATTCCCACAACTTCTCCATTCATGTTTAACAGGGGTCCGCCACTGTTGCCCGGCTGGATAGGCACTGTTGTTTGGTAGCTTCCAGAATTTTCACCAAGGCCATTATTTTCGCTAATAACACCGTCTGAGACTGTCGGCATTTTTCCGATAATAAGTGGTCCGGGGAACCCTATCGTAAATACTCTGACGCCCGGCCGAATCTTTGTGTCGGAGAGCGGTAGGGCCAAGGGAAGGTAATGGGAATCACTTACTTCCAGTAGTGCAATATCATTGACTTCATCCCGGACCACCGACCACGCACTTATTTCCTGACCATCCTTGTTAATCAGCACCACGTGGCTGCTTTCCGAGACCACATGATTGTTTGTGACCACATAGCGAGAAGAAATCGGCCAAGCGGTACCGATTGACACCCTCTCAACCGACTCCTTGTGAGTTTCCGCCTGGATCCCGCTTTTTGCGGCACGAATCTTCCGACGCAATTCCTGCTCCAGGGGGTGTGCGGGGACTAGATTATTGATGGCATCAACTGCCTTCCAGGCACCAACGAAATGTTTCCCCTCCAGGTAGCTCAGCCCTGATTCATAGAACCACCCGATTGCAATTTCTTGATTCTCGGCCACGCCCACCCTATGGGCATCTTTTAAATCGTGATTGAAACGAGTGACCTCGGTCCCCGGCCTGGCAGCCCTTTGGGATCGTTGATTCGCCGGTGAATACCTTTCGCTGAGCGTTGTAGATTCTGCACAAAGAAGACCAAGATTGAATTGCGCACTCGCAAAGTTTTGTTGCGCGGCTTTAAAGTACCATTCCGCAGCCGCTGAATAATCACGGGAAACGCCGCGCCCATTAGCGTACATAAGTCCTAAATAATATTGCGCTTGCCTGTTTCCTTCTAAAGCCGCCTTACGGTACCATTTAACTGCTATTGCCGGATTTTCCGGAACACCCCTGCCGTTGTCGTACAGGGCACCCAGATTAATTTGGGCATTGGGATCTCCTTGAACCGCGAGAGCCTGCCAAATTCGCAGGGCATCATTGAACTGACCCGCATCGTACGCGGACCAACCACGCGAAAACGCCTCAGTGCGGTCAGGCGAGGTCGCCAGAACCCCGGTGGGCATCATTAGCGTCAGGACCCATGTTATGGCCAGCATATAACCGCACAACCATTTGATATATCTTGACATATTTTATTCTCCGGCCGATTTATTGCCACAGTCGCAAGCTGGACGACTGGACCCGTAACTATAATCCGACTCCTTATGCTGTGTCGGGAGCTTAGGCCCAAAAGCAGTTCGGCGCTACTTTGGGCATTTTTCTACGGAACAACTGTCAATTCGGTTACAACCATCACGTTGAGGTTGTAAATGATCAAATGCAAAAATTAATCCAGACGGGCGAATTGAGAAATAAGGTAAGGGTTTCAGGTATTTATCTTAATTACAAAATTGAGTCAGCATAATAAATTTGGATAAACCGTCAATTTATGTAACAAAAAATTTTATGTTTAACGCTACAACGTTCTTATTACAACGCCCGGACCAAAACATCTTATTTGAGGAATTGCTTTCCATCTTTTTGAAATTATTAGGAATTTTATTTGAAAATACGGCGGGGGTCAATACTAATTGATTATGAGTAGGTTATCAGTAAAAACCTACTATTCGTTTTTCGGGAGAAACTGAAGGTAGGATGTTAGATTTATGTCCTTGTTTACCAGATCAAGTTTTTTTCTGATATTGTTTCTATGAAAAGATATTGCATGTGGCGATAAATTCATTAATGTTCCGATTTCTTTACTCGTTTTTTCCTTTTTGATAAGATCGGCTATTTGAATTTCTTTAGGGGTAAGGTTCAACAATTTTGAAGAAAGTCTATTTGCAAAAGGAGAAATGAGATCCAAAAGGTTTGATTTGATTATGATCAGGTATGCTCTATTAGCGGCATCTATTCGGCTGCCCTCCATTTTTTCAATGTAGGGCACAATTAGCTTTCCCACGTTTGCAAGCATACTTTCTTCTAATTTTTTCTTTTCTTCATCCCGGTGTGCCAGGAGAACCTTTAATGCGGTATTTATCCTTTCAAGATGCTGAGCCTGATTCTCCAACTCTTTCTCTTTTTCCAACAACACTTCTTCTGCCTGCTTTCTCTCGGTAATATCCGTCAGTGCAGTTCGAAGTTGGCTGAATTTGCCTTTACTGTCCTGAACGACAATAGTTTCCAACCGGGCAAAGAATGGCGTTCCATTTTCTTTCACAAATCCCAATTCACAGAATTGTTTGGTCTTTGTTTCAACAGCGCGCTTGCGATGAAAATAGAAGACGTCCTGAGAATCCGGCGAAATAAAGCCGGAAAATTTCGTTTTGATTAAATTGCCTCGCTCTGCGCCGAGCAGACCGGCACCTGCAAGATTGACTTTCCGAATCAGCCCCTTTTCATCTATGGCAAAATATCCAACCGGGGCAAAATCAAAGAGATCTTGATACCTGTTGCGTGTTTCTTCAAGCTCCAATTGTGCCTTGCGAAGCTCTTCATTCTGAATTTCCAATTCGACTTGATGAATATGCAGTTCAAAAATCAACTCGCGGATATCCCCTATGGGAGTATTTTCAATGTCGTCCACTCTTGCAAGAAATGATTTTTCTGCTCGACCACGTAATTTCTTTAAATTAGTTCGCGGGCCTTGATCTTTTTTCATGTTTTAACCCTTTACGATTCTCAAGCTAGGATTTAGCGCATTTCACTATTGCGCTTTCAATTGAATCTTTCTGGAAAGGGCGAATGGTGGAATAAGTGTATAAGCTTATTTGAAGTTTAGATCTAATGCAGATGGTTGAGTGTCATTTATAGTAAGGACCCCGGGTCCGTGAGCGAAACCCGGGGTCGGAAATCAAACATTCGATTCGTTAATCATCATAATTAAGGCTCAGATTCCTAGACTTTTCATGGTTTCATACGTCAGTCCGCCTGTTGCCAAACCTTTGGAACGCTGATAGGACTTGATTGCACCTTGGGTCTCACCGCCGAGAACGCCGTCAATCGGTCCGGGATCAAAGCCGGAATTGGCCAAGGCATTCTGAAGCCTGGAAATTGTTTCAGGCGTTACATTGGTCTCGCACAAAACTCTTCGCCACTCCATCGTACCCTCGGTAGCCTGCCTAGTTTTGGTAACGGTCTGGTATTCAGCAGGAATCGGTATGCGTCGTTCCTGGGGCTCAGAAACCAATTTGCGGACTTTGACGGTTTGATAAGCGGCTGGAATCTCAATCTTCCGGGTTCGGGGTGGATTTACCATGACCTGGCGCTTCACGGTTTTGTATTTAGCCGGAACCTCCACCAGGCACATGATTTCACCGGTTGTGTTGTCGACCTTCTCAATAAGACCACGCCCTTTTTTCCAGCCGGTATGGGCCGGCTCAACCAGAATCTTTTCACTAACCCATTTATATTCAGCCGGAACTTGTTCCACCCTGCTGGATGCCTCTTTGGTTAGAACCTTTTCTTCGACCCACTCGTACTTGGCCGGAATGACTTCAATTCGCTCGGCAGCCTCTTTTGCCAGAACTTGTTCCGTATTCGTTCTGAAAGTTGGCGGAATAAACACCCTTGCATAGCACTCACCTGGATTCGCCCCGGACGGCAGCAATGCTGTCTCGGACGACAAATTGGATGATTGCGATGACTGCATTGATTTTTCCTCTGCCATCTTAGCTCGCATCTCAGCGTCAAGTTTTGCTTTTTCCGTTTCGTTGAGTTGCCCCATATACTGCTCAAGAGCTGCGTCCCTGTCTTTGACATTTGATTCGAGCGTCTCTATCTGCTGATTTTTTTGCTTCATTTGACTTTCTAACTGCTTCATTTTTGCAGCTTCCATGTTAGCGCAGCCAAAAAACGCGAAAATGGCAACTATTAATGTGAAAAAAAATAATTTTTTGAAGTTGGTTTTCATTTCTATTTACCTCCGTATATTTCGGAATTGTATTCCGCAGCTTAATAAATTAAAATAGCTTTTGCCTACCTATAAATTTTCATCCCCCCTTTCCTTGTTTGCTCCCACCAATTAGAATGCAGAATTGCCCAAGCTTGCCCTTTTTCCAGTGGATATGGGAAGTTAACTATCAAGATTTACTATTACAAGATGAGATTAATATGGGTAAAATATGGGCAAAAAACCAATATCATGAAAGGGATGAAAGGTAGGTTGAGAGGTTTATCTGTTTGTTGTTGATACCAATTTTTTTTCTGATGTTGTTCCGATGAAAATCAATGGTACTGGTTGCCAAATTCATTGTATCGGCAATTTCCTTGGTGGTTTTGCCCCGTCGGATTAAATTGATCACCTGCATTTCAGTGGGGGTCAGTTTAAAAAATTTAGCGGATATACTGCGCACAAAGGGGGAAATGATTTCGTTTATATTTGATTCGATAATGTCTATGTAGGCCTTTTCTTTGTTTCCCAATCTTCTTCTATTTTTTAGTTTTCCCAAATACGGCGAAACCATCAGCTTGGTATTTATTAATACCTTTTCTTCAAGTTCAATTTTATCTGTCTCTCTCTGTTTCAGCAAAACCTTCAGGGCGGTGTTTGCCTCCGAAAGACTGACAGTCTTCATTTTTAATTGTTTGTTGACTTCCTGCAACTCAATGGTTCGATCCTCAACTCGCTTTTCCAAATTGTCACGGGCCATTTGCAATGCTTTTTCAATACGTATGCGATCGGTAATATCAACAAAAGTAACTGCCACCTGACCGTCTTTTGGCACAAATCCAGAAACATGGAAATATCTATCAAGCCCTTGATGATAGTTTTCTATCTCAATTGGATTGCCGGATAAAGCAACCTTTTCAAAACTTTGTAGCCAGTACCGCTCTGTTTCGGGAAAGACTTCCAACAGCGTTTTCCCGATTACCTGTCCCCTTTTTTTGCCGGTATTATGTTCAAAGGCCGGATTAACCTCTGTATAGCGGTAATCCTCAGGTTTGCCCCTTTGATCTAAAATTACTTCAAACAACGCGGAGGCGCTGACCATTTGATTGAACATCAGTCTGAATTTTTCTTCACTATCCCGGAGCACCGCCTTGGCCTGCACCCGTTCCGTAATATCAGTGACTGCAGTTCGAAATTGACTGGGCCCTGCAGTTTTAGCCTCAACTGCTGCGCTGTCCAGTCTGGCCTCGATTAGCGTGCCGCCCTGTTTTACCAGTTTTAGTTCACATGTTTGCTTTGTTGTGCTTTCAAAAATCCGCTTGCAGTGAAAATAAAAGTCATCCTGAGAATCCGGTGAAATAAAACGAGAAAATTTCGTGTTGATTAGCGTATTTCTTTGTAAGCCCAATAAATCGGTGCCCGCCAGATTCACCTGCCGTATCCGTGCTTTTTCGTCTAAGGTAAAATAGCCGACCGGAGCAAAATCATAAAGCTTATGATACTTGTTCCGTGACTTGACAAGTTTTTCCTGCGTGCGGCGAAGCTCTTCATTTTGCATTTCCAATTCAATTTGATGCACTTCCAATTCATGAATCAGCTTCTGGGCATCTTCGATATCTATCCCGGATACATCACCAGCTTTATCGCGCAGTCTTTCTTCTGCCTGCCGGCGCAGTTTCTTAAAGCTGGTTGAACTGTTTGTATTTTTTTTCATTTTAAGCTGATGAAAATAATTAGCTTTTAACAGAGGTTTCGCGAAGTGGCTTTAATTCACCGATGTCCCGTTCAGTCGTAGCGATCTCAAACGGCTTGCCGGTATCATCTTTCAAGGCCGTGATCGTCAGCCACACATTTAATATTTTGCCGTTTTTGCATATACGCTGAGTTTCAAACGATTTTATGCCCTCCCCTTTTATAAGCCTTTTTAAAAATTTTTCCATTTCTCTGATTTTGTCTTTTGGTATCAGCTGTCGAATGTCCATTTTCAAAGCCTCCGCTTCGCTCCAACCGTACATCTGCTTTGCCCCCTTGTTCCAGGCAACGATGTTGTAATCTAAATCCTGTACCGTAATCGCATCGTTGGAGTCACGAACGACGGTCGCCAATCGATTTAACTTTTCTACCTGTTTAAGTTTACCGATGTCTACGAAGGTAAAAACAACACCGTCTATCACGTTTTCCAGTGTTCGATAGGGCGCTATTCGCACGGAATACCAGTTGCCTTTTTTATCCTGCGCCTCAATCTCCTGTCGATCCAAAGTTTCGAGCACTTCCCGGGCATGTTCAAAAAGATCATTTAATTGAATATTGGTGGTGATATCGCCGATTGGGCGGCCGATATCAGTCTGAATCAAATTGAATAGTTTGTTTACAGCCGGCGTAAACCGCTTAATGCATAGATTGATGTCTAAAAATATGGTGCCAACTTCTGTGCTGGCGAGCAGGTTGTTTATATCATTGTTGGAATCTGACAGCGCTTCGACCTTTTTTTGCAGTTCGGCGTTTACGGTTATCAATTCCTCATTGGTCGATTGCAACTCTTCTTTGGAAGTCTCAAGCTCTTCATTGGTACTTTGCAATTCCTCATTGACCGACTGCAACTCTTCATTGGTCGATTTGAGCTCTTCATTGGAAGTTTCCAGTTCTTCATTCGTCGTTTGTAGATATTCCTTGGTTGATTGCAGTTCCTGTTCAAGACTCAGAACGTATGGATCAGTGTTATCTTTTTGGGCCGCTTTTTTCCCGGCTACGGGCTCAAGTTGCGTCTTATCCTCGAAAATGACCAGCATAAATCCTTGTGTGAAGCCGGATTCTGTCAGCGGCCGAACTATCAGATCAACGCTGCGCAAAATATTATTATGTTTAATTTTCAGCCCCTCACTAATAATAGTTTTATTCTGTTTGACCGCCTCATGAAGCGCGGTACTCAGCTTATACTTCAGGCCCTCACGTGCCATATTTAGGAGGTTGAAGTTGGCTTTGCCCCTGGGCGGAGACAGGTATCTGTCAGTTTGCCCCATAAAATGCTGAATTTCATATTGTTCGTTTATTAAAACACAGGCCGGGGCATAGTTTTCCAGAATGATCCTTTCGGCCAGACTGTGGATGTCAGCCACGGTAACCACGCGCTTCTCCTCGATACCCTGTGATGTGGGCAGCAGATCATAAAGAGGGGTTCGGGGAAAATCGATCATGCGATCGGCAACATATTCTTTGTATTTAAAGATCTTCCATTTCGAGCTTACGGGTGAAAAAAGGTGGGAAAATTCTCCGATACTCTCAGAGGAGCCCAAAAATAAGATTCCCTGATGATTTAAGGTGTAGTAAAAGAGCGGCAAAACCTTTTTTTGCAGCACCGGTTCCATATAAATCAGCAAGTTTCTGCAACTTACCAGGTCTAATCTGGAAAAAGGAGGATCTTTGATGATATTTTGGTCGGCAAAGACGATCGTGTCCCGAACCTGCTTCTTGATTCGGTAAGTATTGTCTTCTTTGACGAAAAATCGGTCTAACCGCTCCGAGGATACATCCGCAGCGATACTATCCGGGTAAACAGCCATACGCGCAAAATCGAGTGCTTCATTGTTGATGTCGCTGGCAAAAATTTGAATATTGATCTGCTTTTTCAGTTTATCCATCACTTCGGCAAATAAAATTGCGATGGAATAAGCCTCTTCACCCGTGGCACAACCGGCCACCCAGATACGCAGCGAGATTTTGGGGTTCTTATTTTTTATCAGCTCCGGGATAACCTTTGCTATAAGGACCTCAAAAGCTTCAGCATCTCTGAAAAAACTGGTAACACCGATCAGCAGGTCTTTAAAAAGGATAGATATTTCGGCAGGGGTTCTGTGGAGATAGGTGTCATATTTTTCGATACTATCTATCTGGTGGACAGCCATTCGACGTTCAATTCTGCGGCGAATAGTCGTCTGTTTATAGTTTGAAAAATCATGTCCGGTGCTGGTTCGAATCGATGCAAGTATTTTGTGGACATAACTTTTAAACTGTTGTCTGGCAGTTTCGATTCTCTCCGGTCTTTCAATGTAGGGCTGCTTTACATATTTAACCAGTTTTTCGGGAATCTTTTCCACCGGCAAAATATAGTCGACCAGACCGGTAGCAATCGCGCTGCTAGGCATTCCGCCGTACTTGGCCGATTCAGGATCCTGAACCATGGCCATGCCGCCTTCGCCTTTGATCGCCTTCAGGCCCAGGGTGCCGTCGGTTGCGGTGCCGGACAAAATTATGCAGATTGCTTTTTCCCCCTGGTCTTCCGAAAGCGATTTGAAAAAGCAATCAATCGGCAAATTGACGCCATGCATTTGTGTCGGTTTGATTAAATGGAACCTGGTATTAAAGATGACCACGTTCTTATCGGGTGGATTCAGATACACATTATTGGGTTTGATCTTTCGATTATCTTCTATTTGCAAAACCTTCATTTGTGTATATTTCATTAAGATATCCGCCATGATGCTCTTATGCCTGGGGCTTAAATGCTGGATGATGACAAACGCCATGTTGGTATCAGACGGTAAATTGGAAAAAAATAATTCAAGCGCCTCCAGGCCTCCGGCGGATGAACCGATTCCGACGATGGGAAAACGGTTGCTTTCTTTTAACACGCCGGCAGTTTTTTTAGCGTCTTCCCCTGAAGGAGCCTTTAAGGAGGATTTTGATTTTATTTGATTTTTTTTGGCGGCAGCTTTTTTTGTTACTTTTTTCTTAGGTATTTTTCGGGGTTGGGTTTCTTTTTTCCTGGCAGGCATAATGACGACCTCTCACTAAAATTTTTATAGTCTTTTTCAAAAAAAATAAATAGCCCATACACTAGCTAATTGATTAAATAGTGTATGGGCCAACTAATTCCCAAAATAATTACCTCATAATTCGGTTTATGTTTCAGCTTAAATCGTTTTCACATGTAAACCGTATATATTAATATCGATAAGTTGTCAATTTAGCGGTCATACAGCAACAGTTGAAAGGCTTATGAATCAAATCGCGCAGGATGCAACAAGGATTAAGTGTACCCGCTTTGCGGGATCACTCATCTGATTTTTATATTTAAAGTGAGCGTCTTGCATATGAAAGCCTCCGATTTATCCGCCTTGGAGGACTCGTGCAAAATCCAGGTACTAAAAGTTGAATAGCCGTATTTTACTTCGATTCAATTACAATTTCGTATTTGAAAGTGTATAAAAACCTAAACTATTAATTGCATCTGATTGCTATAAATCGTCAATACGTTGTAAATTCAGAAGATTATCCAAAAAAACGAATTGGCACCTTTATTGCGTAAATTTATCAGTATGCTTCCTGAGAATCCTTCATCCACTGTTGTTCTATCTGCTGCGAAGGTTCTTGAAGATTTGGATGGTTTCAATCGATTCGTATTAAATTAAATCCTCGAACCGAAAAACAAATTGTTCACCGAAGACTGCAAAAGGTGATAATTTTTATTTTCCCATAAAATGAGCGTGTAAATGTTGGCGGTAGATATCATAAAGGTGTATCAAAAGAATATTTGGATAATCATTTTCGCAATTGTTATATCCGTTTTTCTTTCTTCTTTTAGTTACGCAAAGACTTATCGGTGGGAGAATTTTACTGAACCCTTCAAAAAAGAGTTTGAATTGCATGAGGGTCAAAATGTTACGATTGAAATACATTTTCCTGAATTTATACTAAAAAATTTTGAAAAAATACCTCTCTTTATTGACCACTCAACCATTCACCCAGCAAGTAACTATCCATCCCTACAAATCAATAATTCGATTTGGGCAACTTATAATCTTACAGATTCAAAATTTCTGAATATCAAAATAAAGCATCTGCAATTTGGGCCTAACAAATTGAAATTTTTCTTAAAAAAAGATATTTCAGAAAAGGATAATTCCGTTGAGACAACTATAAAGGAACTTCGGTTTGAATTTGCAGATATAGAATCTCTAAAAGCACAATTAACTGAGAAAAAAAATCTAAAAAGCAAATCTGAAATTTCTGTCAACAACAAGCCGAAGGAAAATTCTGTTATCAATAAACCAAAGGAACATCGACAGAAACATGATGGTCTACAAAAATTAAAGGACTTGAATCGTACTTTTGATGAACCTACTCGCAAATATTTGCAGCATGCGTTGAAATCTCTTGGATATTATCATGGCAAAGTAGATGGAGTGTTTGGGCATAAAACAAGTCAAGCAATAAAAACATATCAAAAGAATAAGAAAGAAGTGCCTACAGGGTACCCTGATAAGAAAACTGCCAAGGAACTTGTCCAAATAGGAAAGACGTCGTATAAAAAAGCGAAAAAGAAACGTTTAGTAAAAGCAAAAATTAATAAAAAGCCAACAGTTGAAAAAAAGAAAAATGCTAACGATCAATTACAAACTATTACGGATAAGCGCTCGCTGACTACAAAAATTAAGAAGGCAGATTTTAAGACAGAAAAATTATATAATAGCAAAAATAGAGTTAAATTAAAAAAGGAGAGCAGCAATCAAGGAATTAGGAAAGCAGAACTGGCTAAGAACAGAAATGACGGTATTATAAGAACACCTGAAGAATTGGGTGAAAAATACCAAGCCCTAATAGACAGTTTTAATCTATCCATAAATGAAACTTTTTATAATCAAATGATAGCTTCCATAGAAAGCTGTGATAGAACGGGACATTATGTCTCAGGTGCATTTATTAGCCATTATCTCCATATGCGATTCAATGACCTTGCATCAATTGCACCAACAAACTCAGATGCGCAACGAAACTCAAAACTTGCAGAAAGTTTCAAAAATAGCCGAGATCAATTGATCATGCTCTATAACAGCTCCACCGAAAACAAACAGGCTTTGAAGGATGTTTTGCGCAAATGTGAAACATATTATCAAAAAACCAAAGCAAGGTTTCTTAATAGCAAAAAATGAATCTAGCGGCACCACGCATGTCAGCTCCTCGTTGTCGATCTCCTAAATAACCCCAACATATCCGTTAACTACCCAAAATCATAGTCATTTCTTTTCTGATATTTATTAATAAATCATCAAACAACCATGAGAATATTCCCAAATGCAAGAAATTGCTTGACAATTAAATATATTGAATAATAATATATTTAATATTAGAACAATTTTATAAATGAAATATTAATAACCTAACCTTTAAAGCAATACAACCTGCATCCCAGTCGGTATGGAGTCTGAAACCTTCGGAAAATTGCGGATACAATCGTGGAGATATATTTCATTATGGGATCCACCCCAACCAAAAACAATTTGCCCCTGCGCAGGGGAGACTTTTCCAATCTGGCACAAGCGCTGGACTACGCGGCCAGGGGTAACACCGGTTACAATTTTTATGACGGAACCGGCAAACTATCCGTTGTGCTTCCGTACAAAAAACTCCAAAAAGAAGCCCAATCTTTAGCACGCCGCTTACTGGGGCTGGGACCCCGACGTGGGGCCCGGGTGGCGCTGGTGGCTGATACCCATCCTGACTTCATGCGCTACTTCTTTGCCTGCCAGTATGCCGGCCTGGTGCCGGTACCACTGCCGGCACCTATCCAGTTGGGTATACGGCAGGATTATGCCGGGCAGCTGAGACAACTGCTGCATGCCTGTAAGGCGGAAATTGCAATCGCATCGGAGTCCTATTTACCTTATCTTATGAAAGCTGCCGCCAGCCTGGATCTTAGTTTTTACGGCGGCACCAAAGCCTTTATTCATCTGCCCGAGGAAGAGGTTCAACTCCACCCTTCCGGAACAGACGAATTGGCCTATCTTCAATTTACATCCGGAAGCACCCGCTTCCCCCGCGGGGTTATGATCAGCCAGAAAACCGTGATGAACAATCTGTCGAATCTCATCGGACTGGTAACCAGGGTACAGGACAGTGACCGCGCCTGTTCCTGGCTGCCCTTCTACCATGATATGGGACTGGTCGGGATGGTGCTGGCGCCGATGGCATCGCAAATATCGGTGGATTATCTGAGTCCCCGTGATTTTGCCATGCGCCCAAGACTCTGGCTGAAGTTAATGTCGCAGCACCGGGCAACCATTTCCTTCGGCTCGGCCCTCGGGTATCAATTGTGCCGGCAACGTCTGCGCCCCAAAGACATCAATGAACTCGACCTCAGTGCCTGGCGGTTGGCAGCTGTCGGTTCGGAAACGATTAACCCCGATACCATGAACCAGTTTACCGAGGCCCTCGCCCCGGCTGGCTTTAATAAAAAGGCCCTTGTCGTCGGATACGGCATGGCTGAATGTTCGCTGGCCGTCAGTTTTTCTCAGCCGGGGCAAGGACTGACGGTAGACCATGTTGATCCTGAGCTGTTAGCGGCTGAACGCAAAGCCGATCCGGCTAATCGTGGGGAGCCGGCGAAACACTATGTCAGTTGCGGCCGGCCCATGCCGGGGTATGAAATCCAGGTGCGAAATGAAAACGGCACCATGCTGCCGGAGCGCCATGCCGGCACCCTGTATGTCCGGGGACCGAGTGTGATGAGCGGGTACTTCGGTAATGAAATCGCCACCGGGGAAGTCCTGTCGGATGACGGCTGGCTGAATACGGGCGATATTGCCTATCTTGCCGGCAACAATATATTTATCACCGGACGTGAAAAAGACCTGCTTGTCATCAACGGCCGCAGCGTGTGGCCTCAGGATCTTGAAAGCATTGCGGAGCAGCAGCCCGAAGTGAGAACGGGAGATGCTGCCGCGATTGCTGCACCGGGAGAGGACGGGAAGGATACGGCGATCCTTTTGCTTCAGTGCCGCAAGCCTGAACAAACAATAAAGTCCGGACTGCAGCTGTGGATACAGGGGCTTATCCGCCGGGAACTTGGAATTGACTGCAAAATTGAACTGGTGTCGCGCCATACGTTACCCCGGACAACTTCCGGCAAACTCGCGCGGGCAAAAGCCCGCCAGGAGTATATAAACCGTATGGCGCGCACCACCAAAACTGTTCAGTATGCAAGCGTATAGGTAATTAAAGATACAGTAACGCCCAACATTTCTCGCTGTGTCGGCTCTGTCGACCGAAAATTATCAACCACTGATTTCCATGGAGCGACAGGCCACCACATCAATCCCCTTTGTGCCTAAAAATCCTGCGATCAGGACTTGCCCTAACTTCACCGGGGCTTTAACTTGCAAAGTGTGTATTTTGCGGGCGGCTTCCAGGATCCGACCCTTTTCAATCGGTCCGGTAACCTTTACCGGAAGCCGTTTCCAGTGGGCTCCTAATATCTCAACGGTGGTACTTAATTCACGACGGGGATCGGTGAATTCCTGCTTTGCATATTTGGCACCGCGGTCGCATTCATAACCGGAAATTTCGGTAATTTTACTTCCCTTGTGAACCAGCTGTAGCGGACAACCAATGGGACATCCGATGCAGGTGTATTCTTTAGCCTTTACCATGGCGCTTTCCCTTCTTGGCCGGCAAAATATCAATCCGCAATGAATCACCGTGAAATTTATCCAGCAGATCGGGCTTGATCTTGAATATAATCATTTCGGCCGGAACCACAAAACGTAGTTTCTTTTCCATCAGATTGCCCACCCGAATACGGCAAGGTTTCATGGCCTCTTTGCAACGCATGTATATGGTGTGTTCCCGTTCCGGGCTTAATGTGTGGGGAATACAGTAGCGCACGTTGTCACCCGGCAGAAGGCGGATGTTGTCTTCAGGGCGGCGAACCCCCTGAGCCCACTCACCTGCAAATTGTCCGGCCAGCATGGACTCGCGGGTCACAAAATCCACCAGATCGTGAACATGCAGAACATTGCCGCTGGCAAACACACCGGGCATACTGGTCTCCAGGGTGCTGGAGACTCGCGGCCCTCCGGTGATCACATCCATCTGAATTCCCAGGCTCAATGAAAGTTCGTTCTCCGGAATCAAGCCGATAGACAGCAGCAGGGTATCGCATTTTATATCCCGGGCCTGGGTCATATCGGGCTTAAAATCCTTGTTCACCGGGGCCACCGTAATTTTTTCCACACGGTCGCGACCGTGAATGTATGCCACCGTGGTGGACAGGTGCAACGGGATGTTAAAGTCATCCAGGCACTGCACCACGTTACGGGAAAGCCCGTTGGAATAAGGCATGATCTCGAATACGCCCACCACTTCACACCCTTCCAGTACCAGGCGCCGGGCCATGATAAGCCCAATGTCACCGGAACCCAGGATCGCAATCCGTTTCCCGGGCAGATAGCCCTTTAAATTGACCAGTTTTTGGGCCAATCCCGCCGCCAGGATTCCCGATGGCCGCGTTCCGGGAATTCGGATGGCACCGCGGGTGCGTTCACGGCAGCCCATGGAAAGAACAACGGAATTGGTGTTCACGTTAACCAGCCCCTGTTCGGCATTCATCACGCGCACACTTTTAGTGCCGCCAGAGTCAACCGAAATGCCGGAAACATAGGAACTGGTGGCCAGGTCGACGTCTTGATCGATGACCTTTTCCAGAAACCGCTGGGCATACTCAGGCCCGGTGAGCTCCTCGCGAAAATAGTGCAATCCAAATCCGGAATGAATGCACTGCCAGAGAATACCGCCGGCATCCAGTTCACGATCCAGGATCAGGACCCGTTCAGCGCCGGAATCCCTGGCGCCAAGAGCAGCCCCCATCCCTGCAGGCCCGCCGCCAACGACCACAACATCGTAACTTCTTTCCATTCTGCCTAACATGGTTGTTTCGATTCCTAAACTTTAACTTGCTCAGAATTATACTTTCGATTATTTTGCGCAAATTCGAAATCCGAATCTCGAAAATCGAAACAAATCCGAATATCTAATGACAAAAATTCAAAACATGGCCGTATTCTTCCGTCTAAAATTTTGGTACGGATATTCGCCATTGGAGTTTCGAACATTTGAATATTCGAATTTTGTATTTGTTTCGTATTTCGTATTTCGTGCTTCGTATTTTTTTAATAGCTTCCTGCCAAACCGAGTGAGACAGCAGGCCTAATCCGATTTTGAATATTGCTAACTTTCCATCTTGGTAACAATCCACGAATCCCCGCCGCGTTTGGTTATTTTGTCAAAGGTGACCCCCAGCCGTTGGGCCAGGATATCCATGCACCGGGTGGTGCAAAAACCGCCCTGGCAGCGCCCCATCCCGGCGCGGCTGCGAAATTTAATCCCGTCCAGAGTGCGTGCCCCGTGATCAATGGCATTGTGAATTTCGGCCTCGGTCACCAGCTCGCAGCGACACACTACTTTTCCAAAAAGCGGATTCAGCTTGATCAATTGCTGTTGGTCCTCAAGGCTCAGGGTGGCAAATCTGGGTGGCCCCGGCACCTGGCGTTTGAAATCTGATAGAGGTCCAAAAGCCAGACCTTCATCTTTTAGGATCTCACACACATATTCCGCTATAGCCGGGGCCGATGTAAGTCCGGGGGATTGGATGCCGGCTACATTGATAAATCCCTTTTTCCGGGTCGGACCGATAATAAAATCGTCGGTACTGCTGACAGCCCTCAGCCCGGCAAACTCGGTGATCGTGTCGCGTTCGGTTATCGAGGGACAAATCTGGCCGACAGATGCAAATACCTGCTCGGCTCCTTCAAAACTGGTGGACATATCCCAGCGGTCATCTGTATCCTCGGCGGTGGGACCGACCATCATGGTCCCGTTGTAGGTCGGAATAATTAAAATACCCTTGCTGTTGGCTTTAGGAACTGGAAAGATCAACTTGCGCACCAGCCCCATGAGCCTTTTGTCCAGCATGTATTCTTCGCCCTTGCGAGGGTGAATACTGAAATCGTTTAACCCTGCCATGCGGGCAATTTGATCCGCAAAAATGCCGGCACAGTTAACCGCAAAGCGGGTCTGAACTTTCTCCCGGGGGGTGTGCAGGGTAATGCCTTTTTTTCCGGTTTGGATTTTTTTGACCGGACTGTTGATTTTGAGCTCAACCCCATTATCCATGGCATTTTCGATCAGGGCGAAAGCGAATTCATAGGGATTGATCACCCCGGCGGAAGGGGCGTGAAGGGCGGCAACCAGTTTGTGTGACAAATTCGGTTCCTCACGCCGCAAGCGCCCCTGGTCCCACATTTCAAGACCCGGTACGCCCTTGCCGTCACCCTGGGCTTTTAAATCATCCAGAACCGGAATATCCTCCTTGTCATGGGCCACCACCAGCTCGCCAATCCGGGCAAACCCAAAATTAAGTTCTTTGAATAACTCGTCAAACAGCTGATTGCCGCGAACAACCAGTTTACCTTTCAATGTGTCGGGCGAACTGTGATGCCCGGCGTGGATGATCCCGCTGTTGGTTTTGGTGGTGCCGAATCCGACCTCTTCGCACATTTCCAGCACAACCGTTCGCAGTTGGTAACGCGACAGTTCACGTGCAATTGCACAGCCGATAACCCCACCGCCGATGATGGCAACGTCATACATATCCGTTCCTTTGACCTCTTGAATCTTTTTTCTATGCTATCAGCAAGATACTAATATTTGCAACAAAATCGGTATGCGCCAATATACTAAAGAACCCACCTGTTCTTAAAGGATACACCCAAAACAATCAATACCATAATTCCTGAATTTTACCTGCCGGCCATCGTCCACGGGGGCGAAGGCAGGAGATGCATGGTCGGTGATTGGCCCATCTGGTTCCGGTAAATCGACATTTTTGTATCTGCTTGCCGGCTTGCGCCGCCTAACGGCCGGAACCATTTCCAAATTGAAAACTGTATGTCGAGCGCTCGGTGAATCTTTCAATGATAGCCCTTTTGTCGAATAGCCCGTCCCTCTCATCTCGAAGAAGACTAATCTCTGCATTTATCAATAGTTCAATCGGAACTCGCCTAATCTAAAACAACAAATTTGTTATAAATATATTAGTATAATACAAATTTGTATTTTTATTACTCAACTGCATGTTGATCTCGTTTCATAATTTACTATTTATTACAGATAGTTAGAATTTTTTAAAGGAAATTTTCAACAATGGCACGGGCGTTGCTAAACATAAGATCTCATTTAAAAGTCCGGGAAAGACTAACCACAAACCCTAAAGTCAACAGGAGAAAACCAGATGAAGAAGATTGAGGCAGTAATAAAACCCTTTAAACTGGATGAAGTCAAAGAGGCCCTGAACAATATCGGGGTCACCGGTATGACCATCAGTGAGGTCAAAGGCTTCGGCCGGCAGCGAGGCCACAAAGAGATCTATCGCGGCGCCGAGTACCAGGTGGACTTTGTACCTAAAATTCATATCGGGCTGGTGGTCGATGATGACCTGTCCACCCGGGTGATCAATATTATCAAAGATACGGCTAAAACCGGAAAAATCGGAGACGGTAAGATTTTTGTTTCGTCACTGGAAGAAACCATCCGGATTCGAACCGGTGAAACAGGATTAAATGCAATTTAACCATTCTGACTAGAAGCTATCTCAAAAAACGGATTTTGGCTCGAAATCGCGGCGGACGGGAGGTTCAAACCGGAGGAATACTCCAGTATTTCGAGGATTTGAACCGAGCGCCCAATCACGCCGAAAAGGCGGGAAGCCAAAGGACTTTTTTGAGGTGGCTTCTAAAGGAGGAAAACGACATGACGAAGAAACTAGTTCTATCATTTTTGTTAGCAGCAGCTTTTATCAGTCGCGTTTGGGCGGGAGACGAACCGCCCACAGTTGAATCCAACAAAAATCTGATCGACCTGGTCCAATCCCACGCCGATTATGTCTGGACCCTGGTGGCCGCCGCCCTGGTGTTTTTTATGCAGGCCGGATTTGCCCTGGTGGAATCCGGTTTTACCCGGGCCAAGAACGCCGTTAATATCATGATGAAAAATCTGATGGATTTTTCTTTAGGCACCCTGGCCTTTTGGGCCATCGGTTTCGGTATCATGTTCGGGGCGTCGTCCACCGGCTGGTTCGGCACATCCGGCTTTTTCCTGTCCGACTTTAAGGTCGGCGGTGATCCCTGGGTCCTGGCATTCTGGATGTTCCAGGTCGTATTTTGTGCCACGGCAGCAACCATCGTTTCCGGCGCCATGGCTGAAAGAACCAAATTCGCCGGCTATCTGATTTACAGTGCCGTGCTCAGCGCCATCATCTATCCGATTTTCGGCAGCTGGGCCTGGGGCAGCCTTTTCAACGGCGAGGGCTGGTTGGAAGGCCTGGGATTTATCGATTTTGCCGGCTCCACCGTGGTGCACTCGGTGGGCGGCTGGGCGGCCCTGGCGGGTGCGATCGTCCTCGGTCCCCGTATGGGCAAATACGCGAAAGACGGCAGGGTCAAACCAATTTTAGGCCACAACATGCCCCTGGCGGCTCTGGGTGTTTTTATCCTCTGGCTGGGCTGGTTCGGGTTTAACCCCGGCTCCACCACCGCCGCCAACAAGAACATCGCCATGATCTTTGTCAATACCAACCTGGCGGCCGCCGCCGGGGCAGTCCTGGCCATGGCTACCTCCTGGATCAAATTCGGCAGACCCGAAGTGGGCATGAGCTTAAACGGTGCCCTGGCAGGACTCGTGGCCATCACAGCCGGCTGTGCCTCGGTTACCCCGCTAAGTGCCGTTATCATCGGGGCGGCCGGCGGTGTCCTCGTGGTGCTTTCGGTGCTATTTTTTGACAAAATTAAGGTTGACGACCCGGTCGGTGCCATCTCGGTCCACGGTGTTTGCGGTGCCTGGGGCACTCTGGCAGCAGGCATCTTCAACATAGGCGGGACTTCGGCCACGATTATCGGCGTCCAGCTGCTGGGCATGGCCGCCTGTTTCCTGTGGGTATTTCCGGTGGCCTTTCTGATGTTCAAACTGATCGACAAAACCGTCGGCCTGAGAGTCTCAGCGGAAGAAGAACTCGAAGGACTCGATGTCACCGAACACGGCGGCAATGCCTACCCGGATTTCGAGGTCTACTCCTATGGCAGCATGGGTTCGGGAGGCGGTTCGGCGGCGGCTGCACCCGTGGGTTCACCGGGCCAGGTAGACTTAGAGCCCGCAGAACAAACGTAAACCTTTCAATCCCTCCTCGGGAAAAGTCCTGCCGGTCAGCCATTACGGCTGCCGGCAGGCAAATAATCTTGTGCGCCGGGGATCACAGCAAGAGCATACATTTTTGCGGGTTTAGATACAGGTAGAGATCCTGTCCTTCTTCCTGCGGCAGATGATGGGGAACCTGGACCCTGATCATGGTGTCATTTACACTTACGAAAAAGTAGAGAAAATTGCCCAGATAGGCCTTATGGGCAATGGTACCTTTAAAAAGATTCTCCCGGGCCTGGGGCGGATCGGTAAATATTTCTACATCCTCAGGCCGTATCGACGCATACACTTTTTCTCCCGCTGATGTGGCCGTACGTTCTGAAGTCGTGCACAGGATTTTATCGCTAAATGCGGTGCGAACATGAACCCCGGCGGCGTCCGGGAGGACCTCGACGACTTCCCCGGGCATAAAGTTCATGGTACCGATGAAATCGGCCACAAATCTGTTGGCGGGTTTGGCGTAGATTTCCTGCGCGGTGCCGATTTGAACCACATTACCGGATTCCATAACGACGATTCGATCCGAGATAACCATCGCCTCCGCCTGGTCGTGGGTGACATAGACCGATGTGATGCCCATCCGCCTGACCAGGCTCTTGATTTCAAATCTCAATTCCTCTCTCAGCTTGGCATCCAGGTTGCTCAGCGGCTCATCCAACAGAAGTACTTTGGGGTTTCCCACCAGGGCCCGCGCCAGTGCCACCCGCTGCTGCTGCCCGCCACTCAACTGAGACGGATAGCGGTCTTCCAATCCATCCAAACCAACCAATTTCAATACCTGTTGCCCCTTTTCTTTGATACTCTGTTTGGACATCTTCTTAAGTTTCAAGCCGTAGACGACATTATTAAATACCTTCATATGCGGCCAGACAGCATAGTTTTGGAACACCATCCCGATCCCCCTTTGGGCAGGCTGCACAAAACCTTGCGAAAGCATGGGCTTGCCGTCTATGACGATGTCGCCCTCATCCGGCTTCTCCAGGCCGGCGATGCAGCGCAGGGTCGTTGTCTTACCGCAACCGCTGGGCCCAAGAAGCGTCAGCATTTCGCCCTGGCTAATCTCAAGCTGGATGCGATTTACTGCCACGACGTCCTTAAAGCGCTTGAAAAGGCTTTGGATCTCTATGAATGCCATTAAATTTGTCTCCTTACACCGTCGTTCTCAAGTTCAATGTTCAAGGGTTTTCAAAACATGAGGCCCTTAACCTCTCAACCCTGACACGTGAAACCTGACACCTGACACCCTTAATTTTCCCCGGCCCCCCAGGCGGCTTTGAGGACGCCCCCCCCGATTCTTGATATGATCAGCAGAAGAATGAAGGTGATCACAATCATCAGAAAAGCCATGGCGGCGGCGATTCCGAATTCCATGCCGCGGTGCCAGTTCAAATAGATGCCAATGGGCAGGGTCTCCCATCCTCCTTTATAAAGAAATACCGCGGTGGAGATCTCCTGGAAGGCCATGATGAAAAACATCACCACGCCGACGAGCACCCCTTTGAGCAGCAACGGCAATGATATTAGAAAAAAAGTCCTGATTTTGCCGGCCCCCGCTACCTCGGAGGCTTCCTCAAGGGAAGGATCCAGTTGCAAATAGGAAGAATGCGCCATGCGTAAAAAATACGGCAGCCGCCGGGCAAACAGGGCCAGGGGCATGATGATCCAATAGTGGGCCAAGGGTATGCCTTTCCAGAATGCCAGAAGATAACTCACACCAATGGCAATGCCCGGGAACGCCAGCATCAGGGTGATCACAAAGTCCAGCGCATCTTTGCCCGGGACACGGGTGCGCACGATGAGATAGGCCACCGGAAGCCCGAAGGCAATCCCAAAAATCAGGGCGATTCCGCTGAAAAGGAAGGAGTTTTTTATCAGGCCCGGGCTTTCCAGCAGGATGAGCCTGAAATTTTCCAGCGTCCAATAGGTTGGAAATACCTCAAAGGTCCATCTCCTGGAAAAAGCGGCTAGCCCCAGCACGATGGGAATGAGCAGGACGAGGCCGGCGATAAACATCATGTATACATAGGCGCCCGATTTCACCCATACGCTTGGCTCAATCACCCGGCCTTCAGACGTAGTCCCTTTCGAGAGGCCGGTATATTTTTTCCGCTCGACCCACCACCGGGCCAGCAAAAAGAGGGTAATGCAAACAAGCGCCGAAAGGACCACCGCCACGATCCCCATGTGCTTGCGGTGCATATCGGTAAAGTGATAGGAGATGTTGATATACGAAACCGATGGCAGAAAGTCCACCTGCCCCAGAATCAAGGGCGTGAGCCAATCGGTAAAGGGCCACAGGAATACCAGCACGGCACCCGCCAGATAGCTTGGGGTGCAAAGCGGTAAGGTGACGGTGAAAAACCTCCGAAAGCCGCTGGCGCCCTCGACTTCGGCGGCTTCTTCAAAGGAAGGATCGATGTTGGTGAAACCGGCCGAAAGACCCAGGACGATGAAAGGGAGCATGTGCAGGGCTTGAATAAATACCAGCCCGTGATACCCGTAGATGAAATTGAGGGGTTTCTCGATCAACCCCGTATCCATCAGGAGCAGATTCACTGTCCCATATTTTCCGAAAAAAATGATGAAGGCAAATACGCCGGCGAAAGCAGGCAGCACAATCGGCAAAAGGATCAGGGCGGTGAAAACGGTCTTACCCCTGTGCCGGTATCTCGCCAGAATGTAGGCCAGCGGCACTCCGAAGATGGTGGTCGTCACCAGCACCAGCGTACTGAGAAGCAAGGTATTGCCAAAGCATTTAAGATAATACGCGTCCTGGAAAAATTCCAGGTAATTAGCTATGCCCCAGCCGCCGGTTTCGGCGATTTTAAAGCTTTCCACCAACAAAATTGAAAGCGGATAAAGCACCAGGAAAGCAATCACCAACCACAGGAGTGCTGCCAGAGGGATACTGCCACGAGACATATCACACCTTTAGTTTACAAATACATGCCGGAATGCCGGCCCCTTGATACGGGGATTATTCTGGCCTGAATGAGTAGTTATTAAAGTGTGGGAGCGGCTTCCAGGAAAAAGCAGCTAAAATGAACTGCCCCGCGGCACGCCGCGGAGTATCGTTCAAATGTTTTTGTCGATTTTATCGCAGCTAGCTGCGGGGAATTAAACCCCAAAAGAAATTAAAATAAGCGCTAACGAAAACCGCATGAAAGACTCCTCCCCCAAAAAGGGGGAGGAGATAATCATAGGGCAATCATGAGGCTTCCCGCAGAAACCCATGGATTCAAGCCGGCTTCTACGGTGCGACCAGCAAAGCACGGGCCTTCGATGCGGCCAGGCGTGCTGCGGCATACTTGCCATCGAACTCGAAGAGTTTTCGGGCTTCTTTAATTTTCGCATCGGCCTTGGTCACGTCCATCTTCTCGGCTTTGGCCGCGTCTATTTCTCCCTCAACTTCCTCGATCAGGAACAGGCTGCTTTTCAACTCGCCCCACTTGCGGTAGATCTCGTACTCGTATTTCTTGTTGACTTCGTCCCATCTCTTGGTCGCAAGATCCAGGTCGTACTCGATGAAGTCGACTTTCAGATCCCAGAAGGAATCAACTCCCAGCGCCTTCTGAGCGTGCTTGGCCATTTCGACGCCTTCTTTTTCCCACACGGAAAATTTAATGTCCGTCCGGGCAGCGAAGTAACGGCCCTCCAGCACGTATTTTTGTCCTTCCATGCTAAACAGCCAATCCAGAAAGATCTTGCCGACAGCTTCATTGGGCGCGCCTTTGAGCAAAGCCACGGCCTCCGGAACCAGGATGGTTTTCTCCGGAAGCAAATCACGCACGGGAAAGCCGTCTTTGCGTGCAGCCATGGCGTTCATTTGCGGCTGGGCGATCCCGATGGGAACTTCGCCCCGTGCCACTAATTGGGTTGTATCCGTGCTGCCGGTGGAAAAGCGGGCTAACTGGGCTGCCAATAATCTGAGATATCTCCAGGCTTCCTTTTCTCCAAATCCCTGCATCAAAATTTCAATGGCTTCATGCATGGTGCCGGAGGCGTATGGCAGGGTATGCACGATGTTACCCCTGTAAATGGGATTGAGCAGATCATTCCATGTTTTTGGCGGCGGCAGCCTCAGCTTTTTCAAAACCTTCTCGTTGTAAAGATTGGTGACGATCCAGGGTGCGAAACAGGTCCATAAATCACCCTTGTCCTTTACCTTCATGCCGTGCCATTCGGCGGGAACCTTATCCCAACCCTTTGGTCGGTAGGGAACAATCAGGCCCTCCTGCTTTAAGACTTCATGGGCCGGCGCGCCTGCACCCAGGAAGATATCGGCATCCGGTTTGCCGCCCCAGGCTCTGACTTTGTCCAGGCAGACCGGCCACCCGCCCGGCCGCACAAAAGTGATGTCTACGTCCTTGCCATAGGTCTTTTTATAATACTCTTTAAACCCCTTTGTCAGACTCGCGGATAATTCCTTGTAGACGGGACCGACCCAGCCGATTTTGTCTGCAGCCTGCACTTGATCTGCACAAAATGGTATGAACAGAAGCCCCATTGAAAAAACAGCAAAGATTGTTGCGGTGAAGATTCTCTTGCTCATTTTGACCTCCTTTCTTCTGTTAATCGATTTGGGTTGATCGGTTTAATTCTTTTAGGTGATTATAAATCTATTGCGAACTCAAACATTATGGTCGAATTGCCACCTGCAATTCGCTGATCAAAATGGCAGTTAATTAGATAGGGTTAAAAGTGATCGGGAGTATCAGTAAAGTAAGTAATGGGAATTGGGAATGGAGTCAAGGAATAAATGATTGAGCGGGCATTTCAGATGAAACGCCCGCCCTTTATTGATATGCGTTAAAGCTTGAATGAATTGAGGGGCCCAGGCGTGGCGCCTGGCGACTTGGAAGCCACTTCTAGTACCAGCAACCGCCTCCCCGGCCCTGGAACCCACGGCCCATACCATAGCCCTGGCCCATTCCGCCTCCGCCCTTGCCGTAGCCCTGGCCCTTGCCGTAGCCGCGGTCTTGACCGTTGCCCCGGCCGGCAAAAAAGTCAGGATTTTCCTTTTGGATCTTGATACGATTTTCAACTCGCTTCTGACCCAGCTGACTCTCAAGATCCGAGATTTCCTTCTGCAGGCCAACGGCTATTTGGGCATCCGGGTCTTTTTTGGCCAGTTCGCTTCTCAACTCCAGTTCCTTCTGGTATAGATTTTCCCTGAGCTCGCGTGTGTCTTCAAAAAAAGCCTGGCGCTCTTTGTTCAGCTTGTTGAGGTTTTCATCGTTCAAATCGTTCTGATAGCCGGCCGGCCCGGAACCTCTTTGGGTCCATCCGGATCCCTGACCCTGGCAGTAACCGCCACCACCTCTTCCCCAGCCAGCAAAAGAGGTTGCCGCAAACCCAACTATACCGATAATTGCCAGTACGATAATTGACTTAGTGAAATTGTTCATTTTCTTGCCTCCGTTTAAGTTATTATTTAGCGTTAAACTTGATTGAATATCAGCCTGAGTTCTTGTCATCATTGTTGCTTTTGTATATGAGCAAAGGGTGTGCCAGGATAGGAAAAAATATTCGTCCATCATATAACTATCTGATTTTTAGAATTAATGTTTTTGAAAAAGGCTGAGCGTTGACAAAATTGAACGGCGTCTCATATTTGAGGCTGGGTACAAAGTAACCAGAGCGGCACAATGAGATGGGTAGGAAGTATCCAGGAAATGAAATTGCCTAAAATTCGAAATGCCTAAATTGCCTAAAATTTTAATTGGATTTTACATCTGTTTTTTATTTGTTAAAAGAAGGGGGCCTTGCTGATACCTGAAAAGCCTTTCGAAACCCTCAGTATTCCGCTTTTCTAATTTTAGGCATTTTAGTTCATTTTAGGCACTTTAGGCATTTCCCATTTCTTGGCCTTATTCTTGCTCTAATGGTTCTCCATGACAATTAAAACCAAAAAAAAGAAATCTTGGATCGGCGTTCCGCCCTGGATATTGATCGGCTCGGTGGCCGTATTGCTGCCGATATTCACCTTTATGACCATTGAGAACATCAACCGCCAGAGAGAAAAGAGTATCCAGTTGTTATTGGAAAAAGGTGCCGCCTTAATCCGGTCTTTTGAAGCCGGCACCCGTTTCGGAATGATGGGCATGCACCGGGGGGGCTTCCAGCTTCAGCGGCTTTTGACAGAAACAGCCCAGCAACCGGATATTGTTTACCTTTTTGTGGCGGACATCAACGGAAAGATCCTGGCCCACAACAACCTTGAAGCTGTAGGCAAACGGGTTGAAAACCTATCAGTACTGACGGAAGTCTCAAAAGCCAACCAAATCTTCTGGCGCCAGGTGACCCGGCCGACCGGCGGCAAGGTATTTGAAGTTTACAGTAAATTCAACCCGACCAGACGGCCCGGGGGGATGCGGCGCGGTACGATGATGATGGGCCGTGGATTTCAACAGCGGCAAACCCGTCAAAATATGCCACCGGTGCCTGACGACCAGGTTAAAAGCATCATTTTTGTAGGCCTCGACATGACCCCGATTTTAGAGGCCCAAAAAGCAGATATCCGGCACGGGATCATCATGGGGGTCATTCTGCTGTTGGTGGGTTTCGCCGGGTTTACCCTATTATTTGTGCTGCAAAGCTATCGCACCACCAGGGCTTCCCTTACTCGAATCAAGGCCTTTTCAGATAATGTCGTGGAAAATATGCCCATCGGTCTGATTGCGCTGGATAATCAACGCCGCATTGCATCTTTTAATTACACCGCTGAATCGGTCCTGCAGCTTTCCCACCGCCAGGTAATGGGTGAGGATGCCGAGAAAATCCTGCCGCCGGAACTGTGCGCAGAGCTAAACTGCCCGGAAATTCAAAAGGCGGTTATTGAAAAAGAAATTGACTGCACGGTAGGCAGCGGCAACCGTGTACCCCTTGAAATAGGGGCCAGTTTGCTGATGGATGATAATAAAACCTCCCTCGGATATGTTATTCTGTTTAAAGACTTAACCGAAGTGCGTTCGTTGCGCCGGGAAATTGAAAGAAGCCGGAGACTGGCCTCCGTCGGCAGACTGGCGGCCGGTGTGGCCCATGAAATTCGCAATCCCCTGAGTTCGATTAAAGGTTTTGCCACCTACTTCAAGGAACGCTATCAGGATATCCCCCAGGACCAGCAAACGGCAGCAATAATGATCCAGGAAGTTGATCGCTTAAACCGCGTTGTCAGCCAGCTTCTTGAATTAGCGCGTCCGGTCACCATTAAACCACAAAGAATTAATCTGAATACCCTAATCGATGATTCGACTAAATTAATTGAAACGCAAGCAGCAGAAAAAGGTATTGCCATCGAGACCCGCTATTCAATTCCGGTTGCGGAAATCATGGTCGATCCCGATCAACTCAATCAAGTCCTGCTAAATATATATCTGAATGCGATTGAATCCATGGGTGGCGGCGGTGAATTGAAAATCGAGATTTTATCCAATTCTGAAACCAGCGGTTTTGAAATTCAAATTTCAGATACCGGTTGCGGCATCAATTCTGAGGATCTATCCAAAATCTTTGATCCTTATTACACAACAAAATCGTCCGGTACCGGTCTTGGGCTGGCAATTACCCATAACATCATGGAAGCGATCGGCGGGCAAATTAAGGCATCAAGTTTACAGGGAAGAGGTACCATATTTACAATTCTAATTCCTAACGACGGAGCCGTGGGAAAAAAATGAACACAAAGAATATGATATTGGTAGTCGACGATGATAACGCTCATCGCACGATGCTAAATACCCTGATTAGCGGATGGGGTTATGATGTCACAGAAGCCGATGACGGCGCAACCGCCATCGAAAAAGTAAAGGAACAGTCCTACGATCTGGTGTTGATGGATGTTCGCATGGTGAAAGTATCCGGTCTTGAAGCGCTGGAGCAGATCAAGTCCTTTAACCCGGCCATCCCGGTAATCATCATGACGGCTTACTCCTCGGTGGACACCGCCGTTGACGCTCTTAAACAGGGTGCCCACGATTACCTGACCAAACCCCTTGATTTTGACAAACTGAAAATAACCATTGTAAGGGCCATGGAGCACACCCGCCTCAAGGAGGAAAACCGCCTTCTGAAGGAAAGCCTGGGCGAGCATTTCGACCGCCGGAATATCATCGGCCAAAGCCCGGCCATGGTCAACCTTTTGGAAACCGTGGCCCAGGTGGCACCCTCTGAGGCCACCGTGCTCATCACCGGTGAATCGGGCACCGGCAAGGAACTCATAGCCGGTGCGATTCATTTTAACAGCTCCAGAAAAGACGGGCCCTTTATTAAAATCAATTGTGCGGCCATCACCGAAACACTGCTGGAGTCCGAACTTTTCGGCCACGAAAAAGGCGCCTTTACCGGTGCCGATCGCCGCAAAGAAGGGCGATTTTATCAGGCCCACGAAGGCAGCCTGTTCCTGGATGAGGTCAGCGAAATGTCTCTGACCATGCAGGTGAAGCTGCTGCGGGTTCTGCAGGAAAGAGAGTTTACCCGTGTCGGCGGAGAAAAAACCATCCAGGTGGACGTGAGGGTCATCGCCGCCACCAACAAGGATTTGCCGGAATTGATCGGCAAAGGAAAATTTCGCGAAGACCTGTATTACAGACTCAATGTGGTTGACATGGAAATCCCCTACTTGCGGCAGCGACGGGAGGATATACCCCTGCTGGCACAGCATTTTCTGCAACTCTTTGCCGCCCGAAACCACAAAGAGATCAAGGCCTTTACGCCTCAGGCCATGGATCACCTGATCCACTATAACTGGCCGGGAAATGTCAGAGAATTAATGAATGCGGTGGAAAGGGCCGTTGTTTTATCCCGCTCTGATTATCTTTCTGAAAAAGATTTCCATATCATCTCAGGATCAGAAGCTAAAAAGGATGCGGGCATGCCGGAAACAGGCCAAATCAATGTGGACGGTGTTACCCCACTTGAAGAAGTCGAAAAAGCCACCATATTAAAAACCATGGAGGCTTCCGGCGGAAACAAAAGCGAAGCCGCCCGCCGTTTGGGAATCACCCGCAAAACACTACATAAAAAGCTTAAGGCTTACGAAAACAGAGGACAGAGGGCAGAGGACAGAGGACAGACGTGACCTCGCAGAGGCATTTAGATTTAGGATTGCAGAATTGATTAAAAAGCTCTAATATCAGGCAGAAAAATGAAATTCAGCCTCCGAAACTTCGGATTCCGATATCTGTTCTCACAATTCTGTTATCTGTAATTTGTCTTCTGCTCTGTCATCTGTTATCTATCGACTGTCTTCTGTAAAAAGGGGGAATAAAAATGAATCGGTTCCGCTTAATGGCTCTGGTCCCGTTTTTGCTGATTGCAGTCGGGACGGGATATGCTGCTGATCAGACTGCCGAGGAGATTCTCAAGGCCATTGTAAAGGTTCGGGCAGTCATTCACGATGATGCCGTCACCGCGCAATCGCTCGGAACCGAACGCGAGGGCAATGGTGTTCTCATTGATCCAGCCGGACATATTCTTACTATCGGCTATCTGATACTGGAGTCCAAAATTATTGAAGTCACCGGACCGGATGGCCAGGTGATGAATGCAACCTTTATCGGGTATGATTATGACACCGGGTTTGGTCTTTTACGGGTGAATAAGGCTCTAAACATCACGCCGATGAAGCTCGGTTCATCGTCTAAGCTCAAAACAGGGGAACCGGCACTGGTAGCCAACCACAAAGGATCAGACAGCGTTTTAGGGGTCCGGGTAGCCGCCCGACAGGAATTTACCGGCTACTGGGAATATCTGCTTGAAAACGCCATTTTTACCATACCGCCTTTTCAAAACTATGGCGGTGCCGCCCTGATCGGAAACGACGGTTCCCTGCTTGGTATCGGTTCAATTTTCACCCAGATTAATGTTCCCGGCCTCGGCTCATTGCCGGCCAACATGTTTGTGCCCATCGATCTTCTCAAACCGATTCTTTCCGACCTGATAACGGCCGGGCGATCCCGTCAACCGCAAAGGCCCTGGTTGGGTATGCACACGGATGAGTCCCACGGCCGCGTCTTTGTCATCCGTATCCATCCCGGAGGGCCGGCGCAAAAAGCCAATCTGCAAGCCGGCGATCTCATTCTCAAGGTAAACAGCCAACCCGTCGAGGGGCAGGCTGATTTTTTTCGAAAAATTTGGGCCCTCGGGACGGCCGGTGTAAAGGTCCCAATCAGTATCCTGCGGGGGACCAAAATACAGGATATAACCGTTAACTCAGCCGATCGCTATAAATTCTTAAAGCTCAGCCCTGAAATGGGCGGGAAAAAAGAAACGCTATGAAAGGGTTAAGACGTCAGCCGTGGTCATGCTAAAGCGTGACTGCGGCTCGGCACGCAAGGATCAAGGCTGAAGTTATAATTTAGACGATTTTTCTTTCTTTAAATCCGCAATTTACAGTTCCAAATCCCAAATCGAAATCCTCTGTCCGCCCTCGTCTGTCATCTGTCCTCTGTTCTCTGTATTTTGACATCTGCATTAGAGATATTATTATATAGAAAAATTTTATACCTTTAGGAGTGCGGAAAATAATGGGGCAGGCAGAATCATACATTATCAAGTGCCCGCGATGCGGCGCAGCGAATCGAATTCCGGCCAATCGCATGGGCATGACGGCAAAGTGTGGAAAATGCCATGAGGAACTGAAGACGGATGAACAGAGCTCACATCCGGAGGACAGCTTTAAAATGCGTTGCGCCCAGTGTGGTGCCAAAAATAAAATTCCGGCCGGCAAGCTTAAGGCGGGTGCAAAATGCGGCAAATGCAAATCGGCGCTAAAAACTGAAGAGCTGTTTGCCCCCCAGCCGATCATGGTAACCGAGGGAAATTTTGATGACAAAGTGATAAAGTCTCCCCTCCCGGTGCTCTTATTTGCCTGGGCGACCTGGTGACCGAGCTGTGGTGCCGTGGCACCGATTATCGACCAGTTTGCGGTCGAATCCAAAGGCAAAGTACGGGTCGGCAAATTGAATATTGATGCCAACCAGAATCTGGCTTCAAAATTCAATATACTCAGCGTTCCCTTTCTGTTCATATTTGACAATGGGGATCTAAAAGAAAGTATGCCGGGGGGCATGCAGAAGCATGATCTAATGATGAAAATGGCACCATACATTTAGAACCCATCTCAAAAGTATGGGTATTTTATCAAATTGATATCTAATAATTAGTTGATTTCGTTTTCTATAGAAGTCGCCAAATCAAACAATCGACCAACAGGCAAACGGGCTAACCATCAAATTATGAGATCAGCAAATAAATGTGAAATGCTGGCGGATAAGATCAGAGCTGTTATCAGCAAGGGCATCGATTTGAGCGACGATGTTGTTCACTACATTGACTCCACCTTTTTCAACCCTACCATTGAAGAACTTAAAGCCATCCTGGCCGATGATGCCAACTGCGAGAAAGACTCCCTGATGGAATTGCTCTTTTTCCCGGATGAATCCATGCAGATTCAGCTGGAGGAAACCTTCGAACGGCACAGGCCGCGAGAAGAAGACGAAAATCAAATACAGACTTATCTGGGCCGGGACCCGCTGCAGGTCACCTTTCGTTTTGAAGATGATCGGGGATTGTTAAAACTGCATATTCCTGAAGACGTGATCGCACTGTTTCTGGCAAGGCTTAAGCTCTCTAAACATCTGGATGCGAAACTGATTGAAAGCATATTTAATTATGGTGACGAGAAACACCGCAACCGCTTTAAAGTAAAAATAAGAAACTCCCGATTTTCTCCCACCACGGAAAAAACAGATTTCCTATGCAAATTTTTTGATAACATCGATAGCCAAAGCAATGATATCCTTGAATGCCTGGAATTTATACTGGAGTTTTTGGATGAAATCAAAAAAGAAAAAGAGATCTACCGTGCCCTGATGGCCAAGAAGAAATTCTATTTTATCAGTCTGCATAAAGCCAAAAAGATGGATGCCCGGCTCGAGAAAAATAATGTCGAAACCCTGATGTCACATGGAGAACGGGTTGTGCTGATCGACCAGGCCGATGTCCGTAAGAAAATGCGGATTATCGATCGCATCAGCCAGGCGGTATTCGGTAAAACAGAATATATTGACCAACCTGTCAGCGATCAAATGCAAATGGAGGTTGGTTCACCGGAAGATCTAAAATCAATTGTGAAATATTTTTCACCCTAACAAGATGATTGCAAGTGGGTATCTGTTGACTGGATAGACAGGTGCGGCTACAATGACCACAAATGTCGGTGGTTATGAAGACGGAAGATTCGGGTCTGATTGATCCAATCGCCGCAAAAGACCTCACGAAAATTCCGCCGCCAATTCCGGTTTCCGCGGGTATTGCTCAAAAACTGCTTCAGGAGGATCGATAATCATACGATGAAGATAAAAATCATCAAAATTCTATTCGCGGTTCTTATCTGGTCGGCAATGCCGCTAATCATGTCGCCGGGACTCCGTTTGACCGCCCTGGCTGCCGAATCCGACCTCCCCCTGGAGCAAATCCTGAATCGGCTGGAAAAGCATTATCGGGGAAACAATTTTAAGGCCGAATTTATTCAGGAATCCACCGTCAAGGCAATGGAAATCACTGATTTTGCTTCCGGAAAAATGTTTGTGCGCTATCCGGGTAAAATGAGATGGGAGTATGAAAAGCCGGAAAAGCAGATCATTATCACAGACGGTTTTAAATTGTGGATCTACAGGCCCGCAGACAATCAGGTGATGACCGGAAGCGCACCGGTTTTTTTCAGTGACGGCAAAGGGGCCAGTTTTTTGTCGGATATATCGCTGGTTCGTAAAAAGTTCCACATCACCCTGGGCGCGTCTAAGGATGATTTTTTTTATGAGCTCGAGCTGAAACCGCTGGAAAAAACCCTGGATGTCACCGATATCCGTCTATCCGTTACCAAGAACACATTTACCGTTATCCGGGTGATTACCTACAATTCCTATGGTGATGAAAACCGCATCGAATTTCTCAATCATAAGTTTAAAGCGGATTTAAAAGACTCGCTGTTTAGCTTTGAAGCACCGGAGGGGACAGATGTATTGCAGTTGGAAGAATGATTTAAATGAGATTTGGGATTTGGGATTCTTCCGATTTGGGATTTTAGATTTCGGATTGCGGATTTAAAACAGGGATGAAATCATTTTATAAATCCGAAATCCCCAATCCCTACACCATCTCCTCGGGAATATCCGCGTTGGTATATACCTTCTGAACATCATCGCAATCTTCCAGCGATTCCATCAAGCGCAGCATCTGCTCGGCTTCTTTGCCGGTAAGATCAGTGGTGTTCTGGGGCAGCATGGTAACTTCGGCATCAATATAGGAAATCGAAGCCTTGTCGATGGCTTCTTTAATGGCTTCAAAATCTCCCGGTTCGGTAATGACCTCATAATTGTCATTATCTTCTCTGATATCCTCCGCCCCGGCCTCCAGAGCGGTTTCCATCAGGGTATCTTCGTCTACGGCACTTTGTTCAACCGCAATATAGCCCTTCTTGTCAAACATCCAGGCCACGCAACCGTTTTCACCCAGGTTGCCGCCATTTTTGCCAAAGATACTGCGAATGTCGGCCACCGTCCGGTTTTTATTATCTGTAAGGGATTCCACCAGCACAGCCGCACCGCCGGGACCATAACCTTCGTAAATAATTTCTTCATAACTTACGCCTTCAAGCTCACCGGTCCCCTTTTTGATGGCGCGCTCGATGTTATCCTTGGGCATGTTCTCGGCTTTGCCAGCCTGAACCGCCGATCTCAGCCTGGGATTCGCCTCAATATCTCCCCCGCCCATGCGCGCGGCAACCGTGATTTCTTTGATCAACTTTGTAAAAATCTTACCCCTTTTGGCATCGGTGGCGGCCTTTTTATGCTTGATACTCGACCATTTACTGTGTCCTGACATTTAATCCTCCCCCGGCACAATTGAGGTGAACCCAATTGCGCGTTATTGGTTATCTGTTATTGGTTATTGGCTTGGAAAAATCAGATGATAGAAGTTAGTTGATTGAATATCTCCTATCCCTTTATTCCTATATTCCTATATTCCAGTATTCCAACATTCCAATAATTTCGAAATCGGAAATTAGTGGCTAAAGTATATATATTTTATTTTTTTAGACCTATCCCGATAATAAATATCTCCTTACTGCTTTTGCGGCTGCTCCGGGGTTTGAAAATCTTTTGTTTGTCAAAGCCGGATCTGACAGAATCTATAAATTGATTAAAATCGGGGCCCTGGAAAATCTTGCAGACTAAGGACCCACCGGGCAGCAAAACAATTTGGGCAATCGCCAGGGCAGCTTCGCAAAGACCGGCGGAACGAGCGGCATCCACGGCTTTGTGGCCGGTGGTGGCCGGCGCCATATCACTCAACACGACGTTAAAATCGTTTCCCAAAGATCCGGCATCCAGGGCAAACACATCGCCGGTCATGATTTCTATGTTAGGCACCGCCTGGATCTTAACCGGTTTAAGGTCAATGCCGATAACCCGGCCCTTTTCTCCGGTCAGTTTGGCGGCGTACAGCAGCCAGGATCCCGGAGAACAACCCAGATCAAGGATTTTGTCTCCCTTTCTGATCAGGCGGTGTTTTTGCTGAATCTCTTCCAGCTTGTATACCGATCTCGCCGGGTATCGATCCTTTTTTGCCTGTCGCGCATAATGATCCTGCCACAGATTACGCCTGCCGGTTTTATGTTTCATAAGTTCGGGTTGCGGTTCGCGGGTTTCAAGTTACGTGTTTCAGGTTCAAAATCAACCGGTTGCAGCTCCGAATGTCAATTTAGAACAAATTCTCAACCGCCTCCGTCACCGTCCCGACCCCCATGATTTCGATCCCTTTGATGTCGGGCAAGCGCTTGAGATTGCTGGCCGGGGCAAGGCAGCGGGTGAACCCCATTTTGTGGCTTTCAGAAATGCGGGTATCCACCTGGCCGATGGCTCTCACCTCACCGGTCAATCCGACCTCCCCCAGGACCATGGTTCCTTCAGAAATCGGCTTATCCAAAAAGCTGGAGGCAACGGCAGCAACGATGGCCAGATCCACCGCCGGTTCAACCACCCTTACCCCGCCGGCCACGTTCATAAAGATATCATATCCCATCAGGTGCATGCCGAGCTTTTTCTCCATAACCGCTGCCAGCAGGGCCACCCGGTTGGCGTCAAGACCCAGTATCGTGCGACGCGGTGTCCCGAAATTGGTGGCACTGGCAAGGGCCTGAAGTTCAACCAGAATCGGCCGGGTACCTTCCATGCTCGCCGTCACAACCGAGCCTGCTGCCCCGGCGGGACGTTCTGATAGAAATACGGCTGAGGGGTTGGCGACTTCTTCCAGGCCCCTTTCTTTCATTTCAAACACACCGATTTCATTGGTTGACCCGAATCGGTTTTTGACTGCCCGCAAAATTCGAAATATGTGATTGCGATCTCCTTCAAAGTATAAAACGGTGTCAACCATGTGTTCCAACAGTTTGGGACCGGCAATCGCACCGTCTTTGGTCACATGACCGACCAAAAAAGTGGGGATGCCTGTTTTTTTAGCCATCAGCATCAACCGCACGGTTGATTCTCTGACCTGGCTAACGCTGCCGGGGGCCGACGTCAACTCCGCGTTAAACATCGTCTGAATCGAATCAATAACCAGTACTTCGGGTTTGCTGGTTTCAATCACCCCCAGTATCGATTCGATCTCAACTTCAGAAACCACCAGCAAGTCGGCTGCCACTGTTTCCAATCGTTTGCTTCGCAGCCGCAACTGGCGGATGGACTCCTCGCCGGAGACATAAAGAACTTTGTGCCCCTGACGGGCAAGTCCGTATAAGGCCTGCAGCATCAGGGTGGATTTGCCGATCCCCGGATCCCCTCCTATCAGGACAAGGGTGCCGGGCACAAGACCGCCGCCCAATACGCGGTCAAATTCCTGAATACTGGTATGCAGCCGGTATTCGGTATCCAGTTCGATGGAATCAATAGGGACCGGTGCGGTCGACGCCGCCGCTAACACACGGGCGTTTCCCG
>Ga0265303_10000117_pt1 | contig 37122 bp, 35 predicted proteins | sample Helome_2_FD_192494 | JGI IMG/M metagenome (GOLD analysis project Ga0265303, IMG submission 192494) | Marine sediment microbial communities from subtidal zone of North Sea - Hel_20160317 (Illumina Assembly) | ecosystem: Environmental > Aquatic > Marine > Subtidal zone > Sediment ... | reverse complement strand
TTCGGCGCCGACACTGCGGTCCTGCACAACCCCATTGCGATCGATGGCGGCACCGGGGGCGATGATAACCGCGGCAATACCATAGTTGACCAGGCTATCGGGATTGGAACCGTCATACAGCACATTTCCCTCGGGGGTTCTGACCGTCAGGGTCCCCGAGGTATTACTGTTGACAATGGTACTGGTGATGGTGGCAAAGCTGCTCGATACCGTGTACCAGAGACGCTGGCCATCGGCATCCCGAAGATCGTTGAGGCCGAGTGCCGGTTCAGCCCACGGAAACCGGCCAACCACATCGCAACTACCAAAAATTGAATTTGAGCTGCCGTTGTTATCCGTATCCGCGCAGGGCAGGCGGCCCGGCCCCCGGGCCGTCCCCCCGGCAGCGAGACTGATTCCCGGATAATTGTAGGCATATTGCAGCAAGGCGCGCTTGGCTTCCTCGAGCACACGCTTGTTGTGCAGGTATCGCTGTTGCTCCATATCCTGCTTGGCTTGCTGGGTAAATCCGACAGCGACGGCACCGCTAATCCCCATAAACGCCAGCACCGATAGCAACAGCGCATAGCCGGACTGGAACTTGATACTCCGGATTTGCATGGCTAATTGCTGACAGTCGCCATGTATTTTACCTCCACCGTTTCGCCGCTGGTGGCAAAATGGTTCTTGCCATCCGGTGTGGTGATTCTGACCCTGATTTCATCGCCAACCATGACCTTGATCTTGCTCCTGTCTTCGAGCTGCTCGCCATCCTCGTAGGCGGCGGCATTGATCCAGACGGTATGTGGACCATCGCTGGAAACCGTGATCCCGGAAACCGTGTATTCGCGCGTAACTTCTTCCCGAAACAGTTGCTGTATCGGTGTTGCGGAAGCCTCTTCCAACACAACCGGTTGCGCCTTGACTTCGTCACCTTTATAACGATTTGAATTGATGAGCTTTCTTTCTGCCGGGGTTGTGAACAAAGTCGATAGCTCCACAGCTTGAGCAGCCTGGAACAGGCTCACACATAGTGGCAACAGGAGGATTATTAGATTCAGGCTTATGCGATTACTTGGCATCGATTGTCACCCATCGAATCGTACATGTTGCCGTCAGGTTAGCGCGCTTTGTATCCAGCGGCTGCGCAACCCCGGATGACCGCGCCATACTGCAACTGTCTACCGTAAACAGACTCCTGATCGACAGGCGCAAACCTTCCAGTAATGCGAATAAATCTTCTTCGTGCAGCAACCCGATCGACAGCTCCATCGGTGAGCTCAGTACCGATACATCGCGATGGACCTTGAGCCCCGGCCGTTCGAATTTTTCCTGTGGCAGCAGGTTGTAGATCAGGGTCGGCAGGCGCAGGACCTCGTTGGTAGATTCCAGACTTTCGATCCAGCTCAGGCGACGTTCCTTGCCGACCAGTCCAGTGGACTTGTAGTCGTTAAAAAGCTTGCGATACTGATCCAGCAAGTCAATGTCATTTACTATATTACGGTATAGGCGGTGAGTTGAATCTAGCTTTGCCACCGCTTGCTGGTACTCTTCTTTCTGCGCCTGCTCATACTGATGGCCCACGAAAACAAACACCAGAGATACAACCAGCAACACAAAGAACAGGATTATTGGTCGTTTCAGGTAGTACCAGTCAATCCTATTCATCTTAAAGCACCTCCCTCACGACACGGATACCAACTTCGGCACGCAGCTGATTTTCGTTACGTTTAGCCCCCGCGTCACCACTGAGTTGATTTTCCGGTTCGACATCCAGCGGCCGCTTGGTGATTTCCACCGAGTAATATTTACCTGACTCGGACATGGTTTTTTCGAGATCGTCGACCGCGCTCAATGCGTAACGGAAATTACCGTCGAAGTTCAGAAATTCACCCTCCAGATTGACAATTTCAAAGTAGCCCTTTTTAGGCTTTGGTGCATTCCGGTCCTGATTCTTGGTTTTGCGCTTACGATTTACCTTCGGCTTGCCCCAATTGACGTCAATGGCCTCTTTAGAATCTGAAATATTTGATACAAACCAGTTCATTTGCTTAACCCGAATATCAGAAAAAATACTGATATCGTTACTGATCATAGCCAGGAACTCTTCGGGATCGAGCAAATACTGCTCCTCGACTTTTTCGACGGTCTGCATAATATGCTGCATGCTCACGGTTGATGTGGTCGAGTCGATTTGCGTTTCGCTAAGCTGGTTGAACTTGGCCCTGTATTTTTGTTCGATCAGCGTAGTCTGATTGATAGTATCGTGATAGAGCCACCCTTTAACCGAGCTGGTAAGGGCTATCCCTATACCAATTGAAATGAGTGCGATACTCGCTGCGGTTAGTGCCAGTCCGGCACGGTGATGCTGAAAATATTTCCGCTCTTTCGATTGCGCATAATGATTCAGGGAAAGTTTTCTGGTCGCCAGGTAGCAGTAAAGTCCCGAGCTGAAATCCTGCTCATCGACGACATCGATCTTTTCACGCGCCAGCAACTCGTTGATTTCATGAATTGTAAAATCGAAGTAACTCTCTTTTTCACAACGCATCAGGAGTTTATCGAAATGGCGTTTATTGGTCAGGATGTGCACCGACACGGTTTCCGAACGCTCGACAATACGCTGGCTGATCAGGTAACGCTGGGTCGATTCAATATCTCGCAACACGTCCGATGCGTAATCACCCTGGTAAAAGCTCGCGATCGGGACCAGCCGACTCAGCACCAGCTTGCCATCGACAAAAACCGATTGCCGCAGGTTACTCGGTACCTGCTGACTGACGAGAATTAACGTCTTATGCTCCGATTTCAGTTCCTTTACATAGTTCTCCGACAGCAACGGCAAACTGATGATGCCTGATAGCGGTGTGCGCGTTTCTTCGATTATTTTCAGCCAGGGTTCCAACAGGTACTGGTTGGTGAGACCAATGAGTAACAGTTTCTCTTCCTTACGGGTCTTTTTCTCCACCGATTGTGAAATCGCGAACTTGTATTCAGAGGTGCGGAAGTACTTGGCATAGTTTCGCTTGAGGATTGCGCTACGATCAGAACCGCGCAATAACGGAATTCTAATCTGGCGGAATTCTTCCTCGATCAAATCGACTAACATACGTACCGGTTCATCGCGAAACGAACGCAGGTAGGCGCTGAACAGATCAAGACCCTGGTCATCGGGCTCGAAGTAGACGCTACTGGCGAGCTTATAACCAGACCATTCCTGCGCGACCATTCTGTAACCGGTAAAATATAGAACTCTTTTCATGCCTATGCCGTCAAAATTGGATCGTGGAGATGGTATCGTAAATCGGGCCGAGTACCGAAAGCGCCAGCCACATCACGACAATTCCGATTGATGCCATCAGCCCGGTCTGTAAAACCGGTTCCAGTTTGTCGATGCTGTCGTTGATATCGCGATCGAAAAAATAACTTACATTATTCAGCGATTTATCCATTTGACCACTGGATTCACCGACGCGCAGCATGCGCACGACCAATGGCGGGAAAATTCCGATATTCTTGAATGCCTCGCTGATACTACTGCCTTCCGAAATCTGTTGCCAGGCGCGATCGATACCATCCTCGAGCACGGAGTTGCTAACCACGGGCTTGCTCAGGTTGATCGCATCGAGGACCGTTATACCGGAGGCGAACATCAGTGCAAAATAACGGGTAAAGCGTGAAACCTTGATCTTTTCATTGACCGGGCCGAGCACCCATATCTTCAACAACAAGCCGTCCAGTTTGAAACGCGCCGCGTTACTCGTTTTGTAAAAATAGCTGAGGCCAAAGTAAATGGCGAACGGCGCGCTGATGACGAGGTACCAGTAATCGACCAGAAAATTCGATGTGGCCATTAGCATTCTTGTCTCGAATGGAATCTTGCCCCCCAGCCCAACAATAGCATCCATGATATCGGGCACTATAAAAATCATCATGAACATAATTACCGTCATCACGAGAGTGCCGATAACTGCCGGGTAGGTCATGATCTTTCTGGCCTTGGCGAGCAGTTCGTCCTGCCATTTCAGCGTTTCGGTAATATCGATCAGAACCTCACTCATCTTGCCGGTACGCTCACCGACACGGACCAGGCTGACGAATACTTCATCGAATATTTTCGGGTAGAGTCCAAGCGCCTGGGAAAAAGAATTACCTCCTTCGATCGCTTCGATCAGGCCGGTGACGATATCGCGAAAGGTCGGATTATCTTCACCGTCACGCAAGTCGGCCAGACCTTCCAGAATCGGTACGCCGGCACGGGTTAACTGCTCCAGGTAAAATGAAAAATTGATCAAGTCCCTGCGCCCGATCTTGTTGCGTCCAAACAGGTCCGCACCGGGGTCCTTTTGCTTAAAGGTGACCAGGTCCATTTCCATCTTTTCGAGGCGCAGCTCGAGGTCATTGCCGTTACCGGCATCCAGGCTTCCCGTAACAAATTTGCCACTGGGATCGATTGCCTTGTACTGATAAAGCGGCATGGTTACTCCATCCGCTCGGTAAGGTCGGCGACACGCGCGACCTCTTTAAGCGACGTAATACCCTCGATGATGTGACGTATACCGTCATCGGCGAGCGTGAAAAATCCCTGCTTGTAGGCAGCCTCCTTGATTTCCTTGGTAGTCGCGCCATGCGCCAGTAAATCATCGAGATCCGAATTCATTTTAAGAATCTCGAGCAGGGCCATGCGCCCTTTGTAACCAGAATTGTCGCAACTGGTACATCCTTTCGCCTTGTAAATCTTTTGCGGCACGATTCCCCGGTCATTTTTGAGCATGTGCAAGTCATCTTCGCTGGGGGCATAGGCTGTTTTACAGAACTTGCAGAGCTTGCGAATCAGACGCTGGGCGACAACGCCGATGATATTTCCGGCCATGATTTCCGGGATAATGCCGATATCACGCAGACGCGGCAGCGCGCCGATGGCAGAGTTGGTATGCAGCGTCGAATAAACCTGGTGACCTGTCATGGCCGCACGAAAGGCCATTTCGGCCGTTTCTTCGTCACGAACCTCACCGACCAGGATGACATCCGGGTCCTGGCGCATCAACGACTTGATACCGTTGGAGAAATCCATTCCCGCGGCCTCATTGACTGAAGTCTGGCGGATCAACGGGAACGGGTATTCTACCGGGTCTTCCAGTGTCATTATATTGATCTGCTCGCTACTAATGTAGTTCAGCATCGAGTAGAGCGTGGTGGTCTTACCGCTGCCGGTGGGGCCAGTAACCAGGATAATACCTTCGGGGCGCGACATCATGATCTTCAGGGTGCGCAATGATTCCTTGGGCAGCTCGAGTTTTTCCAGCGGAATAACACCCTTCTCGCGGTCGAGCACCCTGAGCACGATATTCTCACCATGAATGGTAGGCTGCGAGGCGACACGAAAATCGATCTGCCGACCGATTATGGTGCGCGATATACGGCCATCCTGAGGCGAACGGGTTTCGGCGATGTTCATGTCAGCCATAACTTTGAGTCGGACCGCGATCGCCGGCCAGTAGGTCTTATGCAGGCTACGGATCTGGCGTAACACACCATCGATACGATAGCGGATGCGCAGGAAGCTTTCCTCGGGTTCGAAATGCAGGTCTGAAGCGCCCCGCTTGACCGCATCGGAAAGCATTACATCTACCAGGCGCACCAGCGGCTGGCTATATTCCTCGATGTCACCCTGGTAATTGGTATAGTCGGCTTCACCGGTTTCTATTTCACGCAGAATCCCGTCGATCGATAACTCGTAGCCGTAGAACTGGTCGATCGCATTGGAGATTTCGGTTTCACCGGAGAGTATCGGAATCAATTCTATATGCTGACCAATCTGGATGCGGATCCGATCCAGCGTAAACAGGTTAAAGGTATCTGACATTGCAATCGTCAGCGTACTGCGCACCGGGTCATAATTCAGCGGGATGATCTTATGTTTGCGCGCAGTGTCCGAATTGATCATTTTTATCGCATCGGGGTCGGGTACCACACGCGACAGGTCGACGCTAGCCTGTTCCAGGGCCTCGCCAAGCGCAGACCGCATGATGGATTCAGTTGCAAAACCAAGGTTAACTAACAACTTACCCAGCGGTTCATGTACCTTTTTTTGCTCGGTCAGGGCGATGTTCAGCTGATCTTCCGTGATGACACCTTCATCGATCAGAATCTCGCCCAGGCGCTTGGGTTTATTCTCCGCGTTCATTGTTTTGCCAGGGTCTCCATCCGTTGACTGACTACTTCCCTGTTGAAAGTCGCAAGACCGTTGTCGATGTTATCCAGGGCTCGCCGGTAGTAAGCGACGGCCGCTACGGGTTGTGCAATATGCTCCAGGCTGACCGCCAGATTGTAGGCGTAATTGGGATCTCCAGGATTATTTTCCAACGCTTTGAAGTAGTATCCCTGTGCTTCCTGCCAACGATTTTGCGCGCCGTAGGCGTTAGCCAACGCGAAATTCAAATAGGGGGAGTTGGGCTCGTCGCGAATCATCAATTTCAGCTGTGATTCGGTTTCCAGCGGTGAATAGTTGGCCACTGTTATCAATGAGGTCATCGCCAACGAATCCTTGGGGTTGTGCAATAACAGAGTCTGGTAATCTTTGATCGCGGCGTTGCCATTATTATTCTGTACATTGATCGCAGCCCGCGCCAGCAAGGCATTACGATTGCCCGGATCAATCTCGAGTACCTGGTTATAGCGAGTCATCGCCAGGCTATCGTTACCGGATTTATAGGCATCGTAAGCTTCACGTAACCACAGGTCTTTTTGCTCTATCTTGCTACTCGATAAAATTTCCAGGGTGGAAGAACTGCTTTCAGGTTGGGTAGCGACCGCCCCTGTCCGGGTGATGCTTACATTCTGAGTCATTTCGACCGATTCCGTTGGTACCGCTGCTGCGGAAGCGGACATGACGGCTGCATTATCTGCTTCGACAGTTGTTGCCTCTATAACAGCATCTTCAGTCGCCATGGCTTGATCAGTAATTTCAACCTCATTGGCGATGGCCTTTTCATCAACCGCCGCAATTTCATCGACATTATCAGCGTTTTCAATTATTTCGATAGTCCGTGCATTCGTTCCGGATTCGGCAAATAAATCCGACCCCTGTTTGAATTCTTCCGGCTTGATAATACCGGGCATCGGATCACGTTTGAGCGGCTCCAAACTGGCATCGATACTATTCGATTGATGCTGGAATTCGAAAGCGCCGTAGATGCCGACAGACAGCATAATCACAACTGCAATTCCGGTGTAAACCTTGTAACCCTGCATGCGATGGGCTGACGACTTGCTGCGAAATACCTTCTTCGCGTAATCAGGCGTCATCACGACATCGTTATCGGATTTCATCCCCGAAAATATTTTCGACGCGTCATCGCTGGGGAGTTTCATCAAGGTGCGATCGTAGTTGTCCGGCGCATAGGTATAGGTCGAAGTTGCTTCCGTTCGCGTAGTGGCAGCGCCCTGAGTAGCCTGCGTCTGGGACGTAATCGCGGTAGTCGCACTGGTTTGCGTTGCCGGCACAGTCTCGGTTTCATCAGCGGGAATCTGCTGTTCCTCTTTACCGACCAGCGCAAGCTCATCCGGGGCGGCATCATCAGAACTTGTTATCTGCGCATAACTCGCTGTCTGCGGATCGGTCACCGAAGTTCGCCTGGTCAAATTCGTGTCATCGTGCTCCACCAGCAGCAGCGACATATCTTCATCCTGAATCGCGCCAGGCTGTGTTTCGGTATTATCGCCAGAAGGCTCCACATCGCGCGTCTCAACCTGGCTCTGGTATTCGGTTTGCTCCAGTTGAGTATCATCGCCAGTAAGACCCGCGTCGATCGCCTCATGATGAGTCTGGTGCTCGGTTTGTTCGACTTCGGTATCATCGCCGGAACGACCCGCGTCGATCGCCTCATGCTGAGTCTGGAGCTCGGTTTGATCGACTTCGGTATCATCGCCGGAACGACCCGCGTCGATCGCCTCATGCTGAGTCTGGTGCTCGGTTTGATCGACTTCGGTATCATCGCCGGAACGACCCGCGTCGATTACTTCATGCTGAGTCTGGTGCTCGGTTTGATCGACTTCGGTATCATCGCCGGAACGACCCGCGTCGATTGCTTCATGCTGAGTCTGGTGCTCGGTTTGATCGAAATCCGTGGCGTCGCCATGACTCCTCGTCTCCCGGTTGACAAGCTCCGGTTCGCCCAAAAAGTCTGAAACATCTTCCGCGTCAAAGACAATGGTTTCATCTTCCCCGGTTTGTATCTGCGAACTTGCAGAGGGCGTCCTGGTTTGGGGAGAATCGTGATTCCTAATTTCGGTGTCATCAGAGCCCTCACGCTTGACCAGGGTCCGTTCGAGCCGGGTACGAATCTCGGAAGGATCGAGTTCGGTTTCATCCTCCCTGTTGCGGTCGGATTTTGCCAAACCGTGGCCAGCGCCTTGCTCAAGCTCGGAGAGATCTTCCGCTGCAGCAGTGATCTCCGTCTCGTCCGACGGGCTGGCTGCGGGAATCTCCTCTTGCCTGCTCTTTTCCGCCTTTTGTTCAGCGGCTTTTTTGAGCGCGTCTAGCAGTAAACTCATGCGTCGTCTCTATTACTCTGAGAATATCTCGGGTTTCAGGAATTTTTTGAAATCCTGCAAACTGGTTTCGAGGCTGGCATCTTCGATAATGCGCGGCCGCAGAAAAATAACCAGCTCGCTTTTAACGGATTCACGGGTCTTGGTACCAAACAGTACGCCAACATTTTCAACGTCGTGCAGTCCCGGCAATCCTGAATCAGAGTTGTTGGATGCATCCGTCATCAACCCGCCTAAAACAGCTGTACTGCCGCTGGTTACCCTGAGCACCGACTCCATTTCGCGAACCTGAATTTCCGGTATCTGGGAGACAACACCCGCTTCCGCCAGGGCAGGATTAGGATCATTCACAAACTGCAATATGCGGGTAATGGTAGGGCGTATATTAAGCAGAACCTCTCCATCCTTGGTGATGAATGGGGTCACATTCATGACAAATCCAACCGGCACCGTTAGCGCAGTAGTATTGAAAGTATTGGTTACTATGGCAGCGTCCCCGCTAACGTTACTGGTTGCATCTATTTCAAAATATACGACGTTATCGGCGACCTTAAGAATCGAGGTCTGGTTGTTCAGCGCCATGATTTTCGGGCTCGACATGACGGAGACATCACCGAAAGTATCCAGCGCCCTGACTGCGGCGCTAATGGTTCGATCCGAGTTTGAATCAAAATAGGATAGTGCCGTAACCGGCCCTACGTCGAGCGCTGGCAGGGTAGTTGTCGCACCCAGCAGGTTTTGCCCTATGCTCCAGCCGTCACCGTCGGCAATTCGCGCCCAGTCGACCCCGGCCTGGAATTCATCATTCAGCTTAACCTCGACTACGGTGGCCTCGATCAACACCTGGCGGCGAGCGCTACCGACTACCGTATCGATAAATCGCTGAACATTTTCGTGCCCCATGGAGCTGGTGAATACCGAGATTGTTCCCGATTCACGATGGGAAATTACCTGACCGGCGACCCCATTGATTTGGGATAAGGCCTCGATATTGGTTTCCAGCGACTTCCAGAAATCATTACTTGACGTGTTAGTGACAGTGGTCGATGAACCACCACTGGCGCCCCCCTCATCTCCTGCTTCACCCAGCGCTGTCTCGATTCCCACGCTGGAGTCGGTGTCTCTTACCATATTGAGATAATCGACTCGATAGGTACGCATAAAGGGATTGTCTTTGGCAACGACCAGGTTGGGGCCATCGAGGTAATAACGCAACGTAACCTGGCGTGAAACCCGTTTTAGAATCTGTGGCAAAGTCTGGTCGATCGCGTTGATGCTGACGCGACCATCGATTGCCGGGTCGATATCGAGGTTCAACCGGGCGTCACGGGCCAGCGCGAAGAGCAACTCGTTAGCTGGTAAATCGGTGGCGACCACGGTGAAAGTCTGCAGGGGTTCCGCAGGCTCGGGGGCAGCGATGATCGGCACCTGCAAGACCACCGGGGGTATATCAGCTGCGGCCGGTTCGACCACCGGAGGTTTCCCATCAAGGTGGTTACCATCCGTAACGGCCATGCGTTCATCTATTTCCATCAGGCTGGCGCAGGCTGACAGGTTGATTAGAGTGAGTAACAATGCAATTTTTTTCATTGTGTTATTCCAGTTAAAATCCAGACCGCTATAGTAATGCTTGCTGCATGCGGTAAACCGAATGCAGGTATGGCGAATTTCTCTTTACCGACTCGGGCAACCGCTCAAGCTGGTTCCTGCCGCGGGACAATGAATCAAATTCGCTATAAAAAACCCTGTAAATACTGCGATCTTCGGTATTTACTTCGTATAAATATGTTTCCGATAAATCCAGCGGCCATTCATTACGTAAGTAATAGACTAGCTCACGTACCGCAGATTTGCTGCGCACAAATACCTGAATCGATACACTATTCCGGTTTGCCTGGCTAAGCCAGTCACGACTTTGTTGCAGCTTTGCATTTAGCCACCGATCGTAATCAGCGGTCAAGTCAAGCGCGGTGCCGGCTTCAGTTGCCAGAGCCACACTCGAGGCGGCCTGGTCGAGCGCATTTTGCAGGATGCGATCTTCGTCCACCGGCGCATTTATTGCTTCAATCTGCGCCACATCACCTGCTTCCTGCACTACTACTTCGACTTCTGCCTGCGCCACTGCTTCGACTTCTGCCTGCGCTACTGCTTCGACTTCTGCCTGCGCTACTGCTTCGACTTCTGCCTGCGCTACTGCTTCGACTTCTGCCTGCGCTACTGCTTCGACTTCTGCGTGCGCTACTGCTTCGACTTCTGCCTGCGCTGCTATTTCGACCGATTCTACTGCTACTCCGGCCGGTTGCCGCACCGCGTCATCTTGCTGTGCCAGGATTTCGTTTTCCTGCGGCGCTACAATCTCGGTTTGAATCACCTCGGCTGCGGCTACTGACTGCGCTAAACTCGGCTCCAGGTCTGACTCCGCAGTGGTATCAACCCCTGTCTTATCTGGATAAGTTTCTATCGCCTGAGGCGCAATATCTGTGATCGGATTGTCATTTTTTACAGCATTTTCCTGTTTTGGCTGCAAACCCACGCTCAGGGCTGCCATCCAGTGCGCGCGGGACTGGTACAAAGCAAATAGCAGAGCGATTAAGGCGAGCAGCCCGAGCCACCAGAAAATACGCGATTTGCTGCGCGGCGCCGCCTGATTAAAAGCGCTATCGTTCACGGCTGCGGTAACGTGCTTCGAGGTTAAATTGTGGGTGCCCTCGGCAAACGCCGATAACAGGATCTTGTCGGCAATAATGTTAATCCGACGCAATAGACCCTCGGAATGCTGTTCAACCTTTTTGGCAACCGCGGTATTGATCAACTCCGGCCCGGTATAACCAACTTCGCGCATACGAAAGTTCAGGTAGTTATGAATCTCATCCTGCGTCAGTGCCTCGAGTTCAAAATTGTGGGTAATACGTTCGCGCAGTTGACGGATCGACTGTTGCGACAAATTTTGGTCGAGTTCGGGCTGACCAAACAGAATAATCTGCAGCAGTTTGTTTTCATCGGTTTCAAGATTCGATAACAGGCGGATTTCCTCGAGCGTATCCAGTGGCATTCCCTGCGCTTCCTCGATGAACAACACCACCTGCTTGTTTTCCATATGTCGTTGCAGCAGGTAATCCTGCAGCAAATGCATGACTTCATGCTTGGAGGCGTCTTTGCCAACCTGCAGCGACAACTCATGCGCGATCACGAACAGGATATCTTCTGCGGACACACTCGGATTAGCGATATAGACAATTTCTACCGTATCCGGCAGCTTGAGCTGCAGCATGCGACATAACATGGTCTTGCCACTACCCACTTCACCAACCACCTTGATGATGCCTTCACCGCGATGGATCGCATAGGCCAGTGCAGCGAGGATATCGCCACGCTTGCCGCCATCGTAAAACAGGCTGGTGTCGGGGGTAATTTTGAATGGCGGTCGCTCGAGGCCGAAATAATCTTCGTACATGACTTAATCCCTGTCTTCCAGCCGATCCATGCGTCCGTACAAAGTAGTACGGTTAATACCCAGCATTGCTGCCGCCTTACTGACATTGCCCGAGTACTCGCGCATCGCCAGATCGATGGCCTTTTTCTCGACCAGCTTGAGCAGTTGATCAAGCTGAAAGTCAGCTTGATGCAATTCTTCGCTAAGCCAGTCTTCGCTAGCCGACGTGTCATTGTGTCGTTGCAGTCCTGACATTTCCCTTTTCAGCACCTCGGCTTTAATGGTCTGTCCCGGATACTTCGCTGAAAGCCTGATTATTATATTACGCAATTCTCGCACATTTCCCGGAAAAGTGTAATTATTCCAAAGCTTTAGGGCTTCTGCGTCGAGCTGGAAAGTAGCCACTTCCGCGGCCACCTGCTGCATGAAATAAAGCAGTAACTCATGCTTGTCTTCATTGCGTTCATGCAGCGATGGCACCCGCACCGTCAGCACGCTAAGTCGATGATACAAATCTTCGCGGAAAAGCCCGTTTTTAATCGCGGCGAAAATATCCTTGTTAGTAGCGGCCAGGACCCGCGCCGACGAGTGTCGTGGCTGGGTTTCGCCAAGCCGGTAATACTCGCCATTTTCCAGCACACGCAGCAGTTTGGCCTGCAAGTCCAGAGGCAGGTCGGCAACTTCATCGAGCAACAGCGTGCCGGAACCTGCCTCTTCGAAAAAACCTGGCTTGGTATCGGTGGCACCGGTAAACGCTCCCTTGAGGTGGCCAAACAACTGTGACTCAAGCAGTTCGCCATTGAAAGCCGCGCAGTTCAGGGTCAGGAAAGGTTCCTGCCGGCGTGAACTGCAAAGATGCAGGTTACGGGCGGTCACTTCCTTGCCGCTTCCCGACTCGCCCTCGATTAACACGGGGTAGGGGGAATCGGCAATCTGGCGGATCTGCATGCGCAATAATTCGATTTCTTCACTGGAACCGATAAGACCCTCGACATCACCGTGGCCGATGTCGTCGCCACCCCCGGCAATAATCTGTTTCTTCAGGCGCACCTTGATTTCAGCAATGTCGCAGGGTTTTGAAATAAAATCGACAGCTCCATCTTCCTTGGCCTGGAACACGTGCCGCTTGTTGTCCTGCCCGGATAAAACCAGCACCCGGGTGGTTGGATGCATTTGCGATATCTTGCGAATTACCGCGAGTCCTTCATCGGGACGGTGTGTGTTCGGAGGCAAGCCGAGATCAACCAGCGCCAGGGTCGGCGAGTCCGACATTTTATCGATCAGCGCAAAGCTCGAGGGACGATCCGAAGCACGTGAGATCTGGTATTCGTCACCCAGCACATACTCGAGGCTATCGGCGATAATTGCATCATCGTCAACTAACAACAGTGTCGGTTTTTTTTCACTGTTTAACGGCATTCAGAAATTACCCGGGGTCTAGTCGATCAAGTATAGTGTCTAAATTTCAACAACTCAAATAATACTTTAATTTTGATTAAAAACTATTTGAAATATAACGAGAAAACTAATATTTAAAATAAATGATTGAAGGATTTTATCCGTAAAACTCGGACATCACTGTTAAACACTTCAAGCTTTTCCCAATTCCTGTCCCTGTCTGGAATCGCCGCTTCCCGGTGAAGCCTTCAGCCAGCCCATAGTCGCCACTCTCGCGCTGCATATCTCAGGGTGGATCGAGTGAAACCGTCGCCTGCAGGCGACGCTGTACGTAATCGAGCGAACCAAATACGCCGCCACTTGCAATCGAGGTAAGCTGATAAGTTGTGATTGCGGTAACACCTTCGGTGTGAGTAGTTGCAGCGCATTGAACCTCGACACTGAAATTATCCAGGGTTGGTCGCGCAATGGTAAAGCTGGTCGACCCCGCACAACTACCATTGACAATCGCATCGTGGATACCCCACTCGATACCGCTGCGCGCAGCCTGCATCGCGCGCGCGCCCTGAATACCATAAACCAGCGTGGTTTGCTGCACTACCCGGATATTGGTCATGAAAACTACCAGCCCTGCCACCGCAACCAGTAAAAAGATTGCCGCGATCAGGGTAAATCCACGCTGTGCGAAACGGGGGTTCACGGCACATTCACCACGTGTACCTGGTGCAGCAGGTTTATATTTCCACCACTGTCCCCCAGGCTGATGTCGAGGGTTATAATCCCGCCGCGTTGCGCGGTGCCGGGCGTGTAGCTTGCGTTACAACCGATCACCTGTGACACCAGGGTGTCGCTGACAACACCACCCCCCCCGGGAGGGATTTGTTGCGGATCATCAAACCCGTAACCACTGTAGCGCAGAATCGAGCTGGTCGCGGGGTTGCAGACGTAGCTGATGGCACCATCGACCAGAAACGCGCGCTGACCTGGAGATTGCTGGGTGAATTCAAACGGTGTCGAAAGAATTATCTGGTCTTCCCGATTCGGTCCTGGATTCAGCGTCACAAAAGCCAGCGTGGTACCGTCATCGGTAATGATGCCCTCCTTGTCAACATCCACGGCTTCGGCATAGATATTGACCGAAGTGTTATAAATAACGAGACGACTACCGGGGGAGAAAATTGCCGGGTTGTTGAGTCCGCCGAGCAGGTTAAAGGCGGTATCGGGACCGGTAAAATCGAGCACAAAATCAGCATCCCCGACATAAGCGCCACCGTACTCATCACGATAACGGGCGCCGTCCACGATATTCACCATTTCGAGGGCAAAACCGGCACCGGCAGGTGCTATACGCACGCTGTTTGGTAATGCCCGGCGCAGGTCGCGAGCTATCTGGCGCAAGGCCATTTCACCCTGGTCGACCAGTTGCTGGCGACGCACCTGGGCATCGTAGGCTGCAATCGGATTCAGGATCAATAACCCTGCACCACCCGCCAGCAGGCCGAGTAATACGATGACCACAATTAGTTCGATCAGCGAAAAGCCGCCATTAGACAGAGATCTTTTCATGGGTATCGGGTGCGGTAGCCACTCAGCAGAATATCAGCAATCGCCGGATGGGTTACGGTTACATCGATGCGCATCGAGGCACCCGCGGGAACACTGTTCAGTGCATCGCCCGCAACCACGACGCTAACCCCGTAAGCGCTTAGCGCGGCCACCGGGCTATTGTTCTGATCGCGTACCTGGGCGGTGCCGAGACTGTTGTAATCCTGCACGTCGTCATAATTGGGACGTGTTTCGCCTGCTTCCGCCGCGCCGGTTTCGGCGACCTGGGGGTCTTCAAATGCACGCAACATGATTTCTTCCATATAGGCTTCGGCGATGGTGGTCGCCTGTTGCTGAATCACCGGGTCCGCACTACCACGAATCATGCTGCTGAAAACGCTCAACAAGGCGGTGGCTGAAATACCGATGACGATGATGGTGACAATAATCTCGATCAGGGTAAAAGCCGATTGACTGCCCTTGCGTGGCCCGAATCTATAATGGTCAACAGAATAAAGCATGACCTAAAGCACCACGACCTCAACCAGACCGGTGCTGGCATGCACACGAAAACTGTAGGTAGTCGAGCCATTGCTGAGGCTGAAAACCGAAGTCGCGCCCTCCCGCTGACCGCGCGCGTCAAACGTGATACTGCCGGCAGTCAGGCTGTATCCATCCGGGATACTGGTACTTTGATAGTTATTGCTGCGATTGGCCGGGTTGGCGACCGGGTTGCTGAAATTGTCGGCCGTGCAGGTCGTCGATTGGCGCAGCTGATAACTGTTCGCGGTGGTAATCACGCGCACGTCGCAACCACTACTGATGGCGAGTTTTTGCGCAAATCGCACCGCTGTCACGGTATCGTCGAAAAATCCACGCGCGACAATCTGATTCTGATCGGTAAAGCGTCCGAGCGCAACGATGCCCAGTATTCCGAGCAGCACGAGGACGCTGATCAGCTCAATCAGCGAAAATCCGGAATTGTGATAATTCTTTACTACAATCATGTGAACTAGATCAAAAATTCAGTTTGAAATTTATGCAAATCAGTCCTATAAAAGGTACATATTAATCATTTACTTATAGAACATTTTGGGCAGATTACTTTAGCCCATCCTATAATCAAAACATCATTCAGCATAATTGCTATACGGTAGGGAGTTTAGAACATGGTCAAGTCACAAAAAGGTTTCACGCTGGTCGAACTGGTGGTCGTCATCGTGCTGCTGGGCATTCTCGGGGTTACTGCCCTCGGCAAGTTCGAAGATCTGTCAGGTGATGCCTCAGACGCCGCCAACAGCGGGGTTGCCGCTGAAATATCATCGGCTGCCGCAATCAACTACGCGGCCAATATCGTGAACGGTGGCGGGGTCGCGATGGATGCAGGCAACGATGACTGCACCACAGCCCAACTTGGCGCCTTGTTTCAATCGGGTGCATTTCCGAATGGTCATGCCAGCGCAGCTGGTGCCGGTACATGTGCCGCTACAGGTGACACCTATACCTGCTCAATCACAGATGCTGCCGGGCTCGGTTTAGCCGCCACAGCCACAGTTATCTGCACCGGTCCATAGTCGAGACAATAGAAAATAAAAAACCGCGCTTCAGGCGCGGTTTTTTTTGCCTGACGTTCTATACGCGGGGCTAAAGTTCAGCAATTTTGACAAAGTGCAGGCCAAGGAACCTGTCGCTTACCGACTCGAATGATCCGGAACGGTTTTTATCCTCGTAGTTCAACGCGATCTTAAAAAAATAATCAGCGTCGCTGTGCAGGGATTTGTAAACCAGTATTCCGCGATGTGTCAGGTAGTACCACCCTGCCTCTGCACTGTCACCCGGATCCCGATCGATTTCACCCACGTAGGCTGGTGGCAAGATCTGGTACTCCTCGAGAAAGACAAACGGGTTGCCACCTTCAAGATCATTCAACTCACCCAGGCGGTGATTCACGGCATAGGTTGCAAACACGACCACGAGCGCACTGTCGATAATCTTCTTCGTCTGCAGCACCGACTTGCGTTCGAATTCACGTTCGGCATCATTGACATAGGAAAAAAACACCATCACCATGATGACTATCAGCATGATCATGAGACTCAAACGAAACAGGATCGCCCCCGGATGGGAGCCGAGGGTGTTCATCGTCCCGCGAGTTGCGCCACGTCCCACATCGGCACGAAGATACCCAGTGCCAGCACCAGTACCATCGCGCCAACCAGCACGTAGATCAGCGGCTCGATCTTGTCGGACAACGTCTTGACATCGTAGTCGACTTCTTCTTCATAAAAATCGGCGATGAAGGACATCATTTCATCGAGGTTACCGGCCTCCTCACCGACCGAGAACATCTGCATCACCACCGGGGTAAACATCCGTGTCTGGTTTGCGGTTCGGCTCAGCGATTCGCCGCGCTCGATACCTTCACGCATGCCATCGACGTGCCCGGAAATAAAATCGTTGCCGATCGAGCGCGAAATCACGCCCATCGCCTGTACGATCGGCACCCCGGCGCCATAGGCCATGGCGAAGGAGCGGGCGAAGCGCGCCATGAAAGAGCGATGCAGGATTTCACCAATCACCGGCGCCTTGACGATGAACCTGTGCCATTTGTAACGACCATCGGTGGTGTTTATATAGTGTTTGAAGCCAAACACCACGCCGATTAACGCAACGCCGACATAAATCCAGTATTCGACAAAAAAGTTGGAGGTGTTGAGTAACACCAGGGTTTGCCAGGGCAACTCCAATTTGTTTGTTTCAAAAAAACTGGCAAATTTGGGAATCACAAACAGGTTGACGATAACCATCGCAATGCCGATCGCAATGATGACCGTGGTCGGATAACGCAGTGCGGTCTTAATGTTCTGTGTAATGCGGCGGTTGCGGTCGATGTAATCGGCCATCAGCGTAAACGACTCTTCCAGGCGCCCGGTGTTTTCACCGACCTGCAACATGCTGATATAAAGATTTGAAAAAACCCTGGGATGGCGTGCGCAGGCAACCGACAGGCTGCGCCCTGATTCGAGTTGCTCGAGAATATCGCGCAGGGATTTCACCATTAGCGGGTTCTCCATCGATTCGAGAATACCGGTAATGGCCCGCGTAATCGGAATACCGGCCTTGGTCAGGGCACCCATTTGCCGCGTAAACATCAGCATTTCTTCGATGCTGACCCTGTGCAGATCAAACCTGTCCTTGAGCAGCTCGATGACGTCAACCTGGGTTTTCTTTTCGACGATCGATATCGGGATAACTCCCCGATCCATCAGCAGGCCAGCAACCGCGTTGCTGCTCACGCCCTCGATCTCGCCATCGATCATCTGCCCGTTACCGTTTCTGCCCTTGAACGCGTAATTCGGCATCAGTCGTCGATCTCAAGTACCGGGGGATGATCGAGAACATCGTCGGGTACTTCGCCGGCGAGGCGCAACATTTCCTCGACGGTAGTAAAACCATTCGCCGCATGCGTATGCGCGATCATCACCAGAGGCTGGTAACCGGGCGCGCGTGCCGCGGCTTCAACAAATCCCTGCGAGTCGTCATGGCGCAGTTTTTCGGCCAGCTCGGGATTCATATCGAGCAATTCATAAACACCCATACGTCCCTGGTAGCCACTGCCGCTACATTGTTTGCAACCGCGCCCTTTCTGGTACTGATACTGACTGATATCGAGCGACAAGTCTTCACTCAACCAGCCGGCCTCGAACTCGGTCAGGGTATAGTCTTCGCGGCAACTCTCGCAGATCTTGCGAACCAGGCGTTGGGCTATAATGGTGCGCAGCGTGGTCGCCAGCATGTAACCCTTCACCCCCATCTCCATGAGCCGGGTCGCGGTCGAAATTGTGTCATTGGTATGCAGCGTCGACAGCACCAGGTGGCCGGTCATCGCCGCGCTGACGCCAATTTCGACCGTTTCAGCATCACGCATCTCACCTACCATGATGATATCGGGGTCCTGGCGCAAAGCTGCACGCAACACGCTGGCAAACGACAGGCCGATGCGTTGATTCACCTGCACCTGGCTGATGCGATCGAGCCGATACTCCACCGGATCTTCAACCGTGATGATCTTGGATTCCCTGACATTCAGTTCGGATAAAGCGGCGTAGAGCGTAGTGGTCTTACCGCTACCGGTAGGACCGGTCACCAGTATCATGCCGTTGGGCAGGTGAAAATTCTTGCGGAAGCGATGTAGCAGATCCGGTGGCAATCCGAGATGCTCGAGGTCCAGTGCACCACGGGTCTGATCGAGTAAACGCATGACCACCGACTCGCCATACTGCACCGGCATGGTCGACAGGCGCACATCGATATCACGCTTATTTACGATCACATGAAATCGGCCGTCCTGCGGCAGTCGCTTCTCGGAAATATTCAACCCACACATCAGTTTCAGACGCACCACAACCGCCGGCGCGATCTGGGTTTCCTGCATGACCTGCTCGTGCAACACGCCATCGACACGCTGACGGATACGAATCACGTGCTGGTCAGGTTCGACATGAATATCTGAAGCGCCGACCTGCACCGCGTCCTCGAAAATTGACTGCAACAATTTTGCCACCGGCGCTTCGGTCATATCCGATTGCAGCAGGTCGTTCAGATCAGCTGCCGTATCACTAAGGTCCTGCCCGAGCTCCGACGCGAGCGCACTGATTTCTTCGGTTCGCCGATAAACCAGATCGAAGTTTTCCAGTAGCGCAGATTCACGCACGATTGCCTGGCTCACCGGCTTGTTTAACTTCGACTGGATTTCATCGAGTGCGTATATGTCGGTGGGGTCCGCCATTGCCACCAGGTAATCCCGCTCCCGCTCTTCGATCACCAGTGCGCGATAGCGCCGTGCAATCGTCTCCGGTAATTTCTTCGCAACTTCATTGCTGTAGTTATGGTTATTGATATCGATTAACGGGATATTCAACTGGCTGGCGAGCAGGTTGAGGAGGCTATCCTCATCGATCATTCCCAGCTCAATCAACGTGCCGCCAAGCTTGCGTCCGAGTTTTTTCTGTTCTCCGAGCGCATGCTGTAACTGATCTTCGGTGATCAGTCCTTTTTCAACCAGCAAGTCTCCCAGGCGTATTTTTTTGGTAAACGCCATTAGTTAATTACCTGTTGAAGCGCGTTACTCCTGGTGTCGATAAAGGCGCGCAGGCGATTATTCAAACCACCCAACCGGGCAGCTCTTTGATAAGAGCTTAAGGCTTCCTCGAGCGCCGCGATATTTTCCTGCGAAATTCCCAGTCCAATCCAGTTACGAGGATTACTCGGATCCTGTGCCAGGGCAAGCTGGTAATACCGAACCGCGGCCTCGTGCTCATCGAGACGCTGATGACTGGATGCCACGAGTGCCTGCTGATTTGCGTCGGCATCGACTTCGTTCGCGAAAAACTCGATTACCGCTCTATATTTCGCTGCCTGGTATAGCGATCGCCCGTACTCGGTCTTAAGCAGTGCACTCCGGGGATACTTTGCTATCGATTCACTGAGCAGGCGCTGCGCACGACTGGTCATTTTCTGGCGGGCATACAATGCCAGCAGATGTTGACGGGCACTGTAATCTTCAACGCCGTCCAACAAACCCTGCAGCAATGCTTCCGCCTCTGCAATTCGACCCGAGTTAATCAGTTCGACTGCGTATTCAAGCCGATTGATCGAGTCAGTGTTCGGGTTAGTCGATTTGATGTCAATCTCCACTGGCCTCGCCGGCGTTTCAAGCGTGGTAACTGTCTCTGCCGACTGTGACGGCGCGAGTTCGACAGGCGCCGCAGCGGATCGGGTTGCGAAAACCGGGGATTCACTATTTTTCGTGACTTCGACAGGCGGCGGGTTATCGTCCGGGTCAATTGATTTACGCAGCTTGATTATCCAGACCGACTCCTGCTCACGAGGGTCTTGCCAGGTTTCTACGAGGATATCCGTTGCCGTCTGGAAATTGATATCCACGCCCGTTTCCGAGGACAGAATCGAAAGCTCACGGATCCACTGGTTATCGCTGATATCTGGCGCAACGATCAGGCTTTCGACATCACGCAGGTGGTAGCCAAAACTGTTTTCACCACGTTCCCGCAGATAAGCCACCACCTTTTCCCGCAGCGCAAACTCAAGCTGCATATCTCCTTCCGATTCCCGAATTTGCAGGCCGATTATCTGATTGGGGATCATTTGTTCGGTGACTATAGCTGCACCGGTCCCGGCTTCGATAATGGGCTCGACAACCGGTTCGGGTTCCACAGGCGCTATACTTGCCGACGCCGGCACAGGTTGCAAAGTGGTGGCGGGAAATATTCCGCCCTGCAGGTAAGCCCACACTATTGCCGCCAGCAGGACAAGCACTACGCCAATCAGCAACAGCGGCTTCACATTGCGTGCTGGAACTGAATCGGCCGCGAGCGAATTTATCTCGATCGGGGTGAAGTGACTTTGCCTCGACTCAAGGTTCTTTAAAACGTTGTTGATTACGCTCATTGTACCTGGCTATCGGCAGCGGCGGCTTCGACATGCTTGCTGTTGACATAGTAGTCACCGTTGGCATAGGAAAGCATCATCGCCTTGTTACTGAGTACATTGATAAGCCGCGGGATACCCTGGCTGAATTTATACAGTCGGCGTTGCGCACCGCTATCAAATAGTTCCGGTCCTCGATAGCCCGCCGACCTGATTCGATGCTGCAGATAAGAACGTACCGAGTCCTTGTTCAACGGCTGTAACTGGTAGGCGTGCACAATGCGTTGCTGTAGTTGCCGGATGCTGCTCTGTGCCAGCTTGACATCGAGTTCCGGTTGTCCGAATAATACGATCTGCACCAGTTTCTGTTTACCGGTTTCGAGATTGCTCAGTAAACGTATCGCTTCCATGCTTTCTTCGGGCATGGATTGAGCTTCATCCAGAAGAATCACCGTGCCGCGTTTTTTGCGAGCATTTTCGATTAAATGCGTGTTGATACAGGCCAGGTAGTTTTCATTGTCAAGTTTCCCGACAATACCCATTTCAAGCAACACGGCATTGAGCAGGGCATTGCAGTTCATGTGCGGGTTCGGGATGTAGACGGTGTCGAACTCGGCGTCCAGCGCGTCAAGCAACTTGCGGCATAATAGCGTCTTGCCGGTACCCACTTCACCTGTAACCTTGAGAAAGCCGTCACCAGCCCGAATCGCCACCAGTAGCACGTTGAGCGCCTCACGATGCGTAAAGGACTGGTAAAAGAATTCGATATCCGGGGTCAGACTGAAGGGTTTTTCAGAGAGTCCGTAGTATTGCTCGTACATCACTCGGCTTCCACGGGTATGGTCTGCATTTGTTGTACGCGTTGCGCGCTTTGCTGAATGTAATTTGACCAGACCTTGTTTTTCTGAACCACGATCGGCCGTAATAAAATTACCAGCTCACTGCGCTTGTTAATCTTTCTTTTCTGCTTGAATAACTCGCCGGCAATCGGCACATCGTCAACGCCCGGTACACCGGCTTCATCATCGCTAGTGATATTCTTCATCAGTCCACCGATAACGACGACTTGACCAGACAGCGCCTTGACGATCGAATCCGATTCACGAACGGTGCTGAAAGCCAGGGGCAGTTGAAGATCATCGTCACCCAGGGTTATTGTTTTCGTCTGATCGGTAACCTCGCTGATACTGGGATGAATATGCAATATGACCTCACCCTCCTTGCTTATCTGCGGTGTTACATCAAGCGCAATCCCCGAAAAAAACGGGGTCAAAGTCAAGTCCGGGCTAGTAGTTGTCCCGGCGACGGTGGTTTGGTTGTCGGAAGATATGTCGGTTACAAAAAATTCATCCGACCCCACCTTGATCACCGCTTTCTGGTTGTTAACCGTGGAAATCCTGGGACTCGACAGTACATGCACACTACCCTGGGTACTCAGCAGCGTTATCAGCGATGCAAAATTACTCGATGAGCTGCCTATCGCGAGCAGGTTGCCAAAAGGTATGTCACTGAAATCGAGTCCCGAATTCAGTGCCACATCGCCGGCTGCAGTAAGTGCCGCCGCACCCCTGTTATCCACAACGAGCTTGCCGGCACCGCGGGCAATGCTGGTGTTTCCGATAGCGTAATCGCCGCTGGACGAAATCGCTGCCCAGTCGATACCCGACTGAAAACTGTCGTTCAGGTCGACCTCGATTACCTTGGCCTCGAGGATTACCTGGCGTTGCAGACTATCCTGCGCATCGGTCAGATAGGCTTCGACATCACGCAGCTCACCTGGCATGGCGCGCACCACGACCAGTCCGGAATGCCTGTCGACCACTACCGAACGACCTTCGCCAGCACCGATTATTGATGTCAGTGTAGCCTTCAACTGGGCCCAGAAGTCAGCCTTGCTCTTGGTATTGACGCTACTTGATTTGAGCGCATTTGCATCCGGTTGAGAATTCAAATTTTCATTGACATTTTCACCTTCTGGATCCCTGATCTGGCCGGAGCTTACGGTCATCAACGATTCGCCATTACGGCTGACGTTGAGATAGTTGACCGGAAAGATACGTGACTGGATACGCGCCGGTAAGACTATATACCCGGTTCCGTTTTGCTTGAATTCGTAGCCATACACCTCACGTGTGAGCTGCATCACTTCGGACACGGTGACATTCTTTAAATCCAGAGAAATTTCTCCCATGACACTGGGATGTACCACCATGTTGATATTGGTGTCCCTGACCAGACTCATAAAAAACAATTTTGCCGGTGCATTGGATACCGAGATATCGAAAGCGGTTTCGGGCCTGACATCAGCATTCAGACCTGGCACGGAAATATCGCTGCCGGGTACCAGATCATCGAGTATTTCGTTCGATGGCGCCTCCACTTCAGGGATTGTTACCGCAGCAGCCTCGGCCAGGGCATCATTGATGCTTTGGCGATTCTGCTGCGCCATCTGTTTAGTATGTGGCGCGGCGCAAGCACCTAAAAAACAGGCCAGTACGATGATGCTCAGGTGTCGTCTTTTCATAGGTCACTCTCGATAGCTTGCTTCTTGATAGCTGCTAAATCATTGTCCAGGCTCAAATCGATTACCTTGCCTTTACGCACCAGGCGTGCGCTCGTGCGTGTAAGCTTGATCAGCCTGGCGCCCCTGATACGGTCACCAACTGCAAGCATCTGGTCATCGATAATTGCGATCTTTCGATTCGGGGAAATCAAAATTGATGTAAGTTGCAGGGGTTTCGATTTGGTCTTTGGCACACTACTTTTGGTTGTCGTGGGTGCACCGCTCGATTTGGCCTGGCCAAACTTTTGCAATGCAAAGGCCGGAGGTTGCATCGGGTCACGCAGTTCCTCGGCTTTTGCCAGCGCACCGACACCGAAAAACCCCAGCGCCAGTAAAGCGACTACGAGGAAATATGTTGTGATGACTTGCCGCATTTAAATTCCCACCCATTCCTTGCGCGTAGACAGTGTCGAAATAGCCAGCTTCACGGTGCTCTTCGGGTATTCGTCACCGTAAATTTCAATTTCGTCCCAGAGCAACTTCCAGTCCAGCAACTCTAGCGTCTGCATATATTTGAGAATGTCGAGATACTTGCCGGCAAACTCAATTTCGAGGACGTGACGGTAGAGACCCGGCTCCTCGGTCTCTTCCTCATCAAACGATGGGATGGCCGGTTTGACTTCACGACGCTTGAGACTCAGTAGTTGCAAACGCGAATCCCGGTAAATTAGTTTATTCATTAGTTCAAACATTTTTTCCGGATCGATCAACTCGACTGTTTTTACTCTGAGCTGATGTTCTATCTCGTCCAGCTCCTCGCCTAAACTCGCGAGCTGAAATTCCTTCTCCTGGTACACACCGGCCGCGATGCGTTGGCGAATATCCCCCACCAGGGCCCGTGTTTTTTCGACCTCGGCGCCGAGACGCCCGGTTTCTGTTTGTAGCAGCTCGGTTTTCTGCATCATCGGTGCGGCATAATAATTCCACCATCCGAAAACGATAACGGCAAGTAACGAGAACGCGATCAAACCCCTTTCACGTAGGCTTTGCGTGTCAAAGCGTTGACGGTATTTCTCAAGATTGCTATTCATTGAAATCACTGCTGGTTGCGATTTCAAAGTCAACTTTCCAGGTACTGTCGCTGGCGCGACTCACTTGAAATAGATCGAAACGAGCACCCTGAAAAATATTTTCATCACTGAAGCGGTCGAAATATCCCGGGATTTCGGCGGCATTTAGCGCACTACCCTTAAGCTGCACAAAATCCTCTGCAAGCCGAATCCGCTTAAGCCAGATATCATCGATATGCAAATGGGATAATGCGACCAGGTAGCCGGAAAAGCCTTCCCCTGAACCAAAGCGGTTGGAGTCGACAAAATTCAGTACCCTTTTACGCGCCGAGATCTGCCGCGCGGTGATCTCGATTTCGCGATCCAGGCGATGGTCCTCAAGCAGTTTTGACAGATCGGCATTAGCGACCGCGAGTTCAGCAGTCAGGCGGTCACGTTCAACCTTGATCTCCAGGTTACTACCTCGCGCCTGTTCGAACTCGGTATGCAGCATGAAACTCCAGATGGCACCGGCGGCGATTACCAGCAACAGCGCCGCCGCGACCTGTAAAGCCGATATCCACAACAGCTTGACCCTGAAACGATCCTGGTAAAGGTTGACCTGCTGGGCTATCACAAGCTCAAACCCCGCAGTGCAGCGCAGTAGGCATGGAAGCATTGCTGCTCCAGTCCCGGGCTGTTATCGTCATCGGCAAAGGCGATAAAGTCGATATCGAAATTGGTCAGGTTCTGTAAATACATCGCCATTTTCTCGGTAATTTTGAGCTGCGGAAAAATACGCAGATCAGTGACCGAACCGATATCGTAAAAACTTTCGAAATAATCCAGCGAACGTTGCAGTTCGAGCAGTAACGCATCAAACACGCTTTCGTCTTCACTGGACGTCGTTTCGAGCTGATCGATACCTATCATGAAATCGCGCGAAACGTACAGGTCCGTATCGTGGTAAACGCTCAGCAAGCCATTACCCGAGTTCAGGGTTAGCAGCGCCAGGCTTTTTTCGGTACTCTGTTGCACGGCGTGCAGGTTAGAGGGCACCAGCTCATGGACATCGAGTGCATCCAGCACCAGCGCAGTGGAATTGATACTGTTGACATAACTGCTGATGACTGCCTCGCGCGAGGCCACGACACGCACCTGCTGCTGGTTATTCTTGCTCGAAACCGGCATCGGGTAGCTATCGACAACCGCGTGGGTAACATCATAGTTGATCAAATCCTTTATCTTCCACGTCACTGCCGGAATCATTTCGGAATCGTCGACTTCGGGTCGCTCGACCTGATAAACATCGCAGTCATCGCCTGCGATGAGGCAGACGCAGGGCGTCTTGTATAGACCATTGCGGCGTACCCATTCAGTCAACGCCTCGACCTGGGCATCCTGCCCGGCAGCGTTGACGAATTCGCTACGAATTATGCCGCCGGGGTTATTTTTGCCAGCCTGAACCTGCGCAACAGCGACCCCGTCGGGCAAAAAATCAACCCCGATTTGCGACTCTTTTTTCGCTGTCGAGAACAGACCCACGTTTTAACTCCGAGTGTTTTAGCGAACTAAAAAAAACAAGCAAGTTATATGCCAGCTGGCACCAAACCCTGCCTCTTAAAAAAAATAACGACTTGTACAAATTATCGTACAAGCTCAAAGACTCCATTTTGGTAGGATTTTATTCTAGAGTTCGCTTAAGGTAGTCGAGATAACCTATTGTCCTTGCTAAAAATATTAGCCTATAGTGATGCTAATTCAAGTTATTGACTAAAATAAGTTCAGATATGATGAACATAGTTCTTTTTGAACCCGAGATACCGCCAAATACCGGCAATATCATGCGCCTGGCGGCAAACACGGGATTTAAACTACATTTGATTCGTCCGCTTGGATTTGAGCTAGATGACAAACAATTGCGGCGCGCCGGACTCGACTATCGTGAATGGGCTGATGTAAACACTTATGAAAACTACGAGGAGTTTATTATTTCTCTCAAATTCAATGATTTATATGCCTTTACCACGAAGGCTCAGAAAACTTATAGCGAGGCCGCCTTCCATCCTGGCGACGCGCTGTTATTTGGTCCTGAGAGTCGAGGTTTGCCGGCTGAAATCCTGAGCTCACTGCCCAGTGACAACAGGTTGCGTATTCCCATGGCATCGACTTCACGGAGTCTGAACCTGTCGAATACGGTTTCGATTGCAGTTTACGAAGCCTGGCGGCAACAGGAGTTCGGCCGCTAGATCGGTTTCACTCGTGACCCTGCGGCCGGCTTTCGAGATCACGTACCGCATCCTGGGGATTCTTGCCCTCGTACAGCACACGGTAAACTTCCTCGATAATCGGCAAATCGAGATCGAGCTCCTTTGCCTTGTAATGGATAGCCTTGGCGGCGCGCAAGCCTTCGACGGTCTGACCGACTTCAATTTCGGCATGCGACACACTTTTACCCTGCCCGATGGACAGACCGAAGCGCCGGTTACGGCTCTGGTTATCAGTACAGGTCAGGATAAAATCACCGAGCCCGGCCAATCCCATCATGGTTTCCTGGTGAGCACCCAGTTTCGTGCCGAGTCGCATTATTTCAGCGAGCCCACGGGTCATTAAAGCGGCGCGCGTGTTGGCACCAAAGCCGAGTCCATCGGCAATACCAACCGCAATCGCGAGCACGTTTTTAAGCGCTCCGCCGAGTTCTACACCGATGATGTCTGCGCTTGTATAAGCGCGAAAATGATGACCGCGCAGCAGCTCGGCAAAGGCGCTCGTAGTTGGTGCGTCATTGCCGGCACAGGCAATCGCTGCGGGTAATCCCCGGGCCACTTCGGTAGCGAAAGTCGGACCTGAAATTACCCCGTAACGATATCCGGGTAGCGCTTCATCGATGACTTCATGCAACAGCTTACCGGATTCGATCTCGAACCCCTTGCTGGCCCAGAACAACGCCTGGTCGGACTGCAGCAGCGGTTTCAGCTCTTGCAGCAAAGCGCGGAAGCCCTTGCTCGGAATGGCAATCAGCAGGTATGTGGCATGCTCGATGGCAGCTTCCAGCGAAGCCTGCGGATCAATATTGTCTGCCAGCGTGAAGCCGGGAAGATAATCAGTGTTTTCGCGCAGCTCGCGTAAACGCTCGATGTGATCGGCCTCATGCCCCCAGAGCCTGACCTGCAAACCATTCCGTGCCAGCTGCATTGCCAGCGCAGTTCCCCAGGAACCTGCGCCAAGCACCGCAACGATTTCAGTCATTGCTTAGTGTGTGACTTCCGCCGCTTCGTTGGCTGCGGTGGCTTCGCCCTGTTCTTCCTGCTTTTGCTGCAAGTGCTGTTGATACAGCGCATCGAAATTAACCGGCGCCATAACCAGCGATGGAAAGCCGCCGCGTACCGACATATCCGAAATTACTTCGCGCGCATAGGGAAACAGAATATTCATGCATTGGCTGCCCAGCAGGTAGCTTTTCTGCTCATCTTCGAAACCGGCAATCTGGAACAGACCGGCCTGATGAACTTCGATCAGGAAAGCGGTTTCGTCCTCAATCGATACGGTCGCGGTAATACTCAGCACGGCCTCGTAAATATCAGCATCGATATGGGTCTGCTTGTTGCTCAGATTGAGGTCGATTTTCGGTTCCCATTTTTGATAACTAAAAGACTTGGGTGAGGTCGGCGATTCAAAGGATACATCCTTGACATAAAGCTTCTTGATCGCGAACTGTTGCTTGGTTTCAGTTGATTCATTCATAAGTAGTTATTTCTTGCTTAAGGGTAAATGTGCTTCCTGCCAGGCCATCAGGCCACCGTTTAAACTATATACCTTGTCAAAACCGTTTTTGCCGAGTTCCTTGCAGGCCACACCGGAGCGCGCACCGGATTTGCAATATACCAGCAGGGTCTTATCTTTGTGTTTGTCGAGTTCGCCGACGCGCTTTGCCAACGCGCTGACCGGAATCTGGATGGCCCTGGCAATCTTGCCACCAATCGTTTCCGAAGGCTCGCGCACGTCGAGCACGACGATATCTTCGTTATTCATCAGTTGCACCGCGGCGGCCGGCGTCAAACTGGCGAAACGCTGGGTTGCAATTTTCATTTCATTGAAAAAAACCAGCGCCAGTAGCACTGCAAAAGCAATCACCAGGTAAGGGTGATTCATCGCAAATTCTGAAATTTGAGCCAACATAAAAGGGAGAATTGAGTCGCTAAAGAAAAATATTTAATCGGTAGAACAGAACACTTCCTGCATCATTCCAATCAATCGCAGGGTGCGTTCGTCACCGACACGGTAAAAAACCTTGTTAGCATCCTTGCGCGACGACAGTATACCTTTATCACGTAAAATGGCGAGATGTTGCGAAATATTACTTTGCGAGGTACCAACATTTTCAACGATACCCTGCACGCAAACTTCTCGGCTTCCCAGGGTACATAGAATTTTTAGCCTCAGCGGATGCGACATGGCCTTGAGTGAACGCGAGGCAATTTCTATATCGGCAGCCCGCGCGAGCAACTGTTCGCTGTCAATAGCTGCTACAGGATCAGGTTTCATTTGCTTCAACGTATTACCAAACGTTAATATTAGGAAATGATTATGAATAAACAATGGCCCAATGTCTACATCGCCGCTACGTAAGCTATTACTGACGCTGCTGGTCGCCGGCCTGATCATCGGGCCATTTGCCATAGCCGCCGATAAGGCGACCAGTGAGAAGCAGCTCAAATCAGTACTGCGCAAAATCGACAAGCTGAAACAGGCCATCGATGTCAAGGAAGACAGCAAGTCCCAATATATCAAGCAGTTGAAATCGATCGAAATCGATATCGGCAAACTAGGCCGGAAGATCCGGGCACTCGGTAAACAGATCCGCAGCAAGAAGTCCGAGCTCAAGTCCCTGCGCGCTACCCGCCTGGAGCATCAACGCCAGCTCAGCCGGGAGAACGAGTACCTGGCCGAGCAGGTATATGCGGCGTTTACCCTGGGCCGGCAGGAAAAGGTCAAACTCCTTTTTTCCCAGCAAGATCCGCAGAAATTACAACGCAACCTGGTCTACTACCAGTATTTTTCCAATGCCCGTGTCGATTTGATCAATGCCGTACAGGGCAACATCGACAAGATCATTAAAACCGAACAATTGATTCAGCAGGCCCGACTCGATCTGGAGAAAAATCAGCAAATCCTGAATGGACAGAAAAAGCAACTCGACAAGGATCTTGGTAAACGCAAAACCATAATCAGTTCGCTTGATAAGCAATTGAAAGAACAGGGCGGCAATCTCTCCAGGCTGAAAGATGAAGCCACGCAGCTACAAAATCTGATCAAATCGATAGAGAAGTTATTTTTAGATGCCCCCGAGTCTGAAATCTCGCGCAAATCCTTTGCCAAGTTGAAGGGAAAGCTTGCATGGCCGCTCAAGGGCAAGCTTAGAAAATTGTTTGGCCGGACCATGCCCCAATCGGATTTACGCTGGCAAGGCGTCAAGATCGAAGCCGCGAGCGGCAGCCATGTGATGGCGGTATCGCATGGCCGGGTCGCATTTGCCGACTGGCTGCGCGGTATGGGCAACCTGATCATTATCGATCATGGCAATTCATACCTGTCGCTCTATGGGCACAACGAATCCCTGTTCAAAACAGCCGGTGAATGGGTTGAAGCCGGCGATGTAATCAGCAGCGTCGGCAGCAGTGGTGGTGAGCAGAAAGCCGGGCTTTACTTCGAGATCCGCAAGAAAGGCAAACCGCAAAACCCAACCCGATGGTGCAAATCCAGCAACCATTTCGCCTCCGGCTAGGGTCTGCATAGAGGAGCAGACGTAGAAACCAGCAAAATTCCACTATTTCCCGTAGAATCGCACTTTTTTTACCCTATCTTTTCAACTGTTTACAACTTATCGAGCCCTATCTGGTCTACAATACTTAATCAAACTAGAGCCGACGCGGGTTAGCGGAGACACGAATGCTAAAGAATTTGAGAACATCTACCCTGTTTCTGAGCGGAACACTGCTCGGACTTACCCTGGCGGTCGGCCACAGCGTATACGCACTGAAAGATGACAATCAAATCCCGTTCGAGGATTTGCAGGCTTTCACCGAGGTATTTTCCAGGGTCAAATCCGATTACGTCGAGTCGGTAGATGATAAAAAACTAATCGAAGATGCGATCCGTGGCATGCTCAACGGGCTCGACCCCCACTCGTCATTCCTCAACACCACCGAGTTCAGTGATTTGAAAATCGGTACCACAGGACAGTTTGGCGGGCTCGGTATCGAAGTCGGCATGGAAAACGGTTTCGTCAAGGTCATTTCACCAATCGACGATACCCCCGCAGCCCGCGCCGGCGTCAAGGCTAGCGATATCATCATCAAGCTCGATGAAAAGACGGTCAAGGGTATGACCCTGAATGAAGCCGTTAAATTGATGCGCGGTAAGCCCAATACTTCTATCGACCTGACCATCGTGCGAGAAGGCGAACCCAAACCGCTGGTGATTCAGATAACGCGTGAGATTATTCGTGTTAAAAGCGTCAAGAACCGCATGCTCGAACCCGGTTATGGCTATGTTCGTATCACCAATTTTCAATCACGCACTACTACCGATCTACTGAAGGCGATTTCCGACCTGCAAAAAGAGGAGCGGCTCAAGGGCATGGTGCTCGATCTGCGCAATAATCCGGGCGGTGTACTCAATGGCGCGGTCGGTGTTTCCGACGCCTTTATCAACGATGGTTTAATCGTCTATACCGAAGGACGGATTGATGATTCGAGCCACCGCTACCTGGCTACTCCGGGCGATAGCCTCAACGGAGCGCCGCTGATCGTGTTACTCAACGGTGGTTCAGCTTCGGCTTCGGAAATTGTTGCCGGCGCAATACAGGATCACAAGCGCGGCATCATCATGGGTACCAAGTCATTCGGTAAAGGTTCTGTGCAAACCATCCAGGAATTGCGCAATGGTTCGGCGGTTAAACTGACCACCGCACGCTACTTCACACCGAACGGACGCTCGATTCAGGCCAGGGGTATCGAACCGGATATCGTGTCAAACACCCTGATACTGTCCGAGGATGAAAAAAATGCGCGTGAATCCTATTCCGAAAGTGACCTGGAAGGGCGCCTCAGCAATCCAAACGGCGATAGCGATAGCGACAGCAGTGAAAAGCCTCAGCCTGAACCCGAGGACCTGGCAAAAACCGACTTTCAATTGTACGAAGCACTCAACCTGCTGAAAGGCCTGCAAATACTCAACCAGATCAATCAAAGTTAAACCCGGCTGCGATGATACGAATCTGGCTAATCCTGTGTATAGCCTTTGCCACCGTGGCAGAGGCCGACCAGCGACCGGTTCTATCACTGGTTATTGACGACCTCGGCTATTCACTAGCTAACGGCATGGCGGTCATCGACCTCAAAGGCGAACACACCTACGCGATTCTGCCGGGGGCGGCTTATAGCCGGAAACTGGCTCAGCATGCGCATCAGCAAAACAAGGAAGTCATCCTGCATCTGCCGATGCAATCGATCAACTCCACCGCCGCGCACGAACCCAGTGCGCTCAATGAAGCGATGGATGAAGATCAGTTAACGACCAACGTGCATGCGTTATTGGCGGAAGTTCCATTCATCCGTGGCGTTAACAACCATATGGGTAGTCACCTGACTGAATTCGACTTCTTCATGCGTCCGGTGATGGACAGTATTCGCGGCTACAATCCGGGACTGTACTTTCTCGATAGTCGTACTTCTTCGCGCAGCGTGGCCCACGCCCAGGCGCTGGACGCCGGCCTGAGCTCGATCAGTCGCGATGTTTTCCTCGACAATGAATCCAATCCCGAGTCGATTCGACTGCAGTTCAATATCTGGCTGACCAAGGCGCGCTCGCATGGATCGGCGATTGCGATCGGCCACCCCTACTCTAACACCATCGATATTTTGCGTGCACAGCTGCCGGCAACCGACGGTGAATTCGAATTCTTACCCATATCGAAGTTGATCGAGGAACGCAAACAGCGAGGGCTTTCCAGCAACTGGCGCGATCAGCTATCCGCTTTAACGACCAACCGATAATTACAGCGGCGGTTTTTGATAGCCACCCATCAGCGTCTCGATTTTCAACGCCAACGCCAGCGCAATATCTTCGCGCCAGGGGGCGGCCACAACCTGCACACCAACCGGTAAGCCGTCAGCGCTCGTACCGGCGCGCACCGACACTCCCGGCCAGCCGAGGAGATTATGTATCGTGGCGTAACTCCAGTCATCGAAACTATCCTCATGCGATGCGCCATGCGGGCGCGCAAGTGCATGCGATGGCGGGCACAGGATGGCGTCATAGTCAGCAAAGAATCCGAGCGCCCGGCTACGCGCTTCGTCGATAGCCTCCATCAGGGCTGGATCGAGACTGTTGGCGCTGGCGATTCCGTCGGCGGTAAGATAACCCGCGAGATCGGGGCCTGGCTGCTTCGTGCCATAGCGTTGCAGTAGCCGCATGATCAAACCGGCATTGGCCGACTCACGCAAACCGGTGCTGAGATTCACCAGTTCGCGCATACCGGGTAGCAGTTTATGCTCGATCTTAAAACGCTGCGCCTGTAACTGCCGGGCGGTTTCAGCGAGCACACGCTGGATGTCCTCGGCCGCCGCCAGGATTCCATTGTCGGTATACCAGGCGATACGCAGCTTTGACAGGTCAACCTCTGCAGGATCGCCGAGCGTCACCGGAACGACCGCGGGATCGCGTCCATCGGGGCCACAGATTATCGGCAACGCCAGCACCAGATCTTCGACATAGCGCGCCATGGGTCCAATCTGGGTCAGTGAATCCATGACCCCACCGCCATAGGGCACGATATGACCACTGCGCGGAGTGCGTCCCGAGGTTGGCTTGATTCCGGTAATCCCGCAAAGGTGTGCTGGTTCACGAATGCTGCCACCCGTATCTGACCCCAGTTCCAGCGCCGCCCCAGCACAGGCGACGTTCGCCGCCGAACCCCCGCTACTACCGCCGGGGCTACGCTCCAGATCATAGGGGTTCAGAGTACGACCATAGATGAGATTACTGGTTTCAGCGCTCAGGGTAAGTTCCGGCGTATTGGTTTTACCGAGCAACACCGCACCGGCGTCACGCAGGCGCGCCAGGACCGGTGCATCCTGCCGTGGGATAAAATCTTTACGCCCCATGGTGCCACCGGTCGAAACAATACCTTCACTATCGAGTGAATCCTTAATCGTGATTGGTACACCATGCAACGGACCTCGGAACTGACCACTGGCAGCTAATTGGTCAAGCGCATCGGCCTCCTTGCGCGCCCGCTCGGTGACCAGCTGCACCACCGCATTGATCTTTGGATTGACCTGTTCGATACGTTCGAGACAGGCATCAACGATTTCACGCGAGCTCAGATTACCCACACGGATTGCAGCTGCGATTCGGCACGCAGACCAGTATATAGCTTCTGACATGAAGCCGATTATCGATGTCTCAGCCCTGATTATCCAGTCTTGATTTCGCGGTGGGGAAGCGCGCCACAAACTCGACGCCACGCACGTCCAGGGGTAGCAACACCAGTTTTGACGAACGCTTACGATTTTGCAGCTCCAGCACCCAGTGAGGTACCAGCGGGTCCCTGGCATCGAGGTGGCTAGTGCTTTCATCGCGTTTCAGATCCGATATCACCTGGGGCTTGCGGGCGGCCCGCCGACTAACTTCAATACTGACCACCGGCGCCGCGAAAGACCATTCGCATTTTTTGCTGGCCGCAGCGGCGGTCTCGTCGAGCTGGCACCGCGGTTTACCATTGACATTGACGATACTGAGCTGTTGTTTATGCAGCTCGCCGTTAGCCAGCTTGACACTCAATGACAGCTGGTCTTCGCGATTGTCGATGTTATCGAAAGTAACCGAACCCTCGAAGCCCTTGGCAATTTCGTTAACGAAATACAGTCCCAGACCTTTACCGTGGTGTTCACGGATACGCCGTGACGAGAATCCAAGCTGGTAAATCTTTTCCTTTTCATCTTCCTTGATACGCGGGCCACGGTTATAGACCTTGAATTCCACTTCACCTTCATGATGCGCCAGTGAAATCGCCACCTTGCTATAGCGGTTTTTGTATTCCTTTTGTTGCGCATAAAAGAGCGCATTGTTTAACAGGTTCTCAATCAGCAGCACCATGTGGTTCGGGTTGCCCAGCATTTCATTATCGGTGCGCAACTGGATATTAAACTTGGCATCCTGATGGCGCGACGGGCACTTCCACTCCTGGTGTAATTCGAGGTCATCGAGATTATCGGTGATCGGCAGTAAAGCCCGACGCAGCGCCCGGGTCATCATGAAGGTCGGAGTAAACGGTGATGATTCGTCGCTCGAATTGTTCAATAAGGATTGAAAGTAATGTTCTTCGCAATCGTAGATCTGGTTAGCGACATGCAGCGCAATATTATCGGTGGTGGAAAGGTCGAGCAGGTCCCATAAATAAAGCAGGCCATCGGCGGCATCCTGGATCTCCTGCTCCTGTCCTGGCTGACAGTTTGTGCGGGCGCGTTGCAGCGCGGTTTGCGCCTTGTCATAGCTGATAACACCATTGTGGCGCACTTCGGAGGCGATGTTTTTAAAATGCAGAAACTTTTCATCGTACTCGATGGTTTCGAGCAGGCGTTCGCTGATGAACATCTTCAGTTTATCGGCATGATCGGAGTAGGTTCGCGCACGGGTACCCAGCTCACGTCTGGAATCAAACAGTTCGCTGATCTGGGCCTGGTACTGTTGCAACTGATTTTTACTGCGTGTGGTAGTTTTCAAATAACGCCAGATGTCAAAAACCACCAGCAGCACCAATACCGCGCCCGCGATCAGCAGATTCTGCGATTGCCGCATCAGCTCCGGCAAAGGTTCAGTCGCAAACAGTCCGGGGTTGGCCAACAGGAACTGCCAGCAAACCATGACCAGCGCACCCAGTGTACTCAACCAGGGGTAGTGAATGCGGACCGGTTTCATTTACTTTTGGCGCCCGGTGGCTTCCATAGGTAAGCCCCTTCATCGCCAAAGGTGACGATGCCCTCGCCTTTGTTGCACAGCTCACTGAAGCTGCCTTCGCGGTCCTCGACGGCATCGAAGGCACGACGCAGGGTTTTAATATGTTGGCGGTAACTAGCGTAGGAGAATTTTTCGGGATCCATATCGAGGCGCTCGGCTATCTGCCCCGCGGTCAAAGGCCTGGGTGACGAGTCCATCAGCTCACGCAACAGTTTTCGCGGCGTCGGCGCCAGCGGTCGTTTGGCGTTACTCGGATTCATCAGGCGTTGTCCCTTCCAGTAGACGTTCCAGGTGTTCAGGTCGATGGTCAGCTCGCCGCTGCTGACGATGTTAATCGTCGATGACAGATCGGAATCGATCGAGGTCTGTCTGAGCACAGCCTTGATACGCCAGCACAACACCTGTTCGACGTTATGTTGATGCTTGGCGATGAAATCAGTCGCTGAAAACTGTTCCAGCGCCTCGCGTTCGATTTCGGTGCCGCTATGCTCCGACAGGTAAATAATGGGTAACTGCGGCCACTTCTTGCGTAACGCATTGGAAACCGAAAAACCGGCCTGGTCATTACCATTCATGCGTGCATCGAGCAGGGCCACGTCAGGCGGTGAATCCTTTGCCGTCAGCGCGATCTTTTGCCGCGCGGCCTCGGCAAAGTTGTAAACCACGAGCGAGTTCGGTTTACCGTCGAAGTCTTCCTGCTCCAGTACGGGAGAAAATTTCCTGATCCAGTGGGATTGATCCTCGACCCAGAAAATTGCGGCCATTAGCAGGCTAAGTCCTTATTTTTTAACATAGTTCTTAAGTATATCCGCGCATGGCAGGACTGCAGCGCAGCGCCCCAGAATGTGAATTATTTCGAAATAAAACTGTAGTTTGCAGAAATTTATAGCTGCTTTTGCCATTTTTCACCGATTTTTCACCAGCTCCCCCTAAATTTACCTCAACTTCAAAGACAACCGAGGCAAAGCAAATGTTTAACGAAATATTAACCGTCTGGTCGAGCCAACCCGGCATTTCAGCAACTATCTGGCTTACGATACTGGTGTTCGTTGCCTACCTGGCACGTAATCCGGCGCATGCATTGATCCGCTCTACCGGCAGGGCGATTTATGTCGCCTGCCGACTATTTGCAACATCGTTGCGACATCTCGAAACCAGCCTGCAAAGACGTAATAAAGAAGTCGTACTGGCGC
>Ga0265303_10000116_pt1 | contig 37195 bp, 49 predicted proteins | sample Helome_2_FD_192494 | JGI IMG/M metagenome (GOLD analysis project Ga0265303, IMG submission 192494) | Marine sediment microbial communities from subtidal zone of North Sea - Hel_20160317 (Illumina Assembly) | ecosystem: Environmental > Aquatic > Marine > Subtidal zone > Sediment ... | reverse complement strand
ACCGCTACTCGTCAAAACTGTTCAAGAGCTAGAGGCTCGCATAACTCAACTAGAAAATCTTTAGCAAGTATCTTGCAATGATTCCGAGGTAAAAATATGAAAGATGTTATGACTAAGCATCATAAAGATAAAATAATCGAACAACGGCAGCTTGTCAGAAAACCTGAGCTCGATAGGTTTGGCTATACGGCAATTGAAGAAAAACTGGGATGCACCAGCGTTGAGAGTTACGTCTCACACCCGGATTTTGCAACAGACCTCCCGCAATTTTCATCCAATCAAGGTCTTGTCGATGACACTGAGGCCGAAGAGATCAATTGAATCTTGCAAGTATTGTTCGGTAGCTAAGGTAACCAACGAAAGGACAAACAATGTCACAAGTTCAAATCAACAGGTCGGGTGTCGTCGGACACGTCCCGGCAACCCTGCTCTCAGGAGCTATGTTCTACAACTCAGCCGACGCGAAGTTGTACATCGGAGACGTCACAAATGCTCCGACATTAGTTAGTGACAACCCTCTCGTAATTGCGGCGCAGATCACAACCCTGCAACAGGAATCCCGTGGGACAACCGTATCAGCTACAGAGCCCACTGACGCGCTCGAAGGTGATTTGTGGTTTGACCTTGAAGCTCAACAGCTAAAGTTCTATACAACGGAATGGGTTCAAGCCAACGCGGTCCCAGTTGTTGTGTCTGGATCGCCAGCGACTTTCCCGGTTACGACGGATGAGTTTTTCAAACATATTGTCTACACAACAGGGGATCAAGGTGAGCTCAACATGGCAATCACCATGATTGAAGCCGCAACAAATTTTGCTGAGCAATACACCGGACGAATGTTTATCACTCGGGCGATGACGCAGTTTTTTGATAGGTTTCCACAAACTAACGGTAATAAAAAGCAGCCACTTATTTTAGATGGTGGTGTCAGTCAATTTGTGACATCAATAACTTATATGGACAGCCATTTTGTGCCTGTCGTATTACCCTCTGAGAAATACAGAGTCCTCAAGCGCAATGGTCGAATCCACATTTACCCAGCAATGGGAACAGAGTGGCCTGTTGATGTTGCCAATGAGGTTGATGTCATCAATGTGAGTCATATCGTGGGGACAGCCTCCCCAGCAGTTCCGGCCCCCATCAAAATGGCGATTTTACTTATTGCAGCCAGTCTTTGGGAGAACCGGGAGAACGAGATTGTCGGAAGTAATATCAAAGCCCTCAAGCCAGTGATCGCTGCAAAAGATCTCCTTCACCCATACAAGTTGAGGTGATGACATGCGAGCTGGAAAATTAAACAACAAGGCCGAAATATTTATCCCAAACGCATTACCCAACCACTTTGGTGAAATTGAGAGTGGTGCAACTTCTCTTGGAGTATTTGCGTGCAGCGCAACAACTAAGCCTCGCAGAGAATACTCCACAGGCGAAACGGTAGTATCTAAAACAGAGTTTGATTTGCGGTTTAGATATTACGCAGCACTAGCCGCCCTCCCGAGATCAGCCTTTTTAGTTTTGAATGGTATGACTCTTGAAATCACTGCGGTGGCCAACGTCCAACTAAACAACCGCGAGATACAAATGGTCTGTGAGGAGCGCACATGATTGATCCACACTTTCGTAATCACCTTCTAACTGATGTTGATATTATCGCGGCCGTAGGGAACAACATTTACGCTTTGCGCCTCCCACAGGGTACTACAACAACCTCTATTGTTTTTGAAATTAGCGGAGGCCACCGTGCGCCGCAGACTGGGTCAATGGAAACAGTAATCCGGCACGATATTACTTTGCTTGTTTACAGCCCAAGTTACGAAACACTGCGCGAGCTCAGTGGCCACATTGATCAGCTCTTAAATGGCATGCACGGCCCAATGGGCACTTTCAGTGTAACCAGTGCCCAAATCACCTCAGCAATAAATACATATGAAGAAGAGCTCAAGCTCTATCGGAATATTATTAGTTTAACTATTTATACAAATTAAGGATTTAAAATATGGCTATTGCAACTCCATTCCACGGTCTAGCAACCGAGCTTCACATGCTGGCATTAACTTCAACTACTGCCGACAACACTACTAAGATTGCTGAAGTAGCTTCTATTGGTACCTTAGAGCTTTCTGCAAACATTATTGAGTACAACAAATTTGGCACAGACTACAAGCAAAAGCTGGTCGGCCAAAAAGACTCTGGAACTCTTTCGCTCACACTTAACTGGGTCTGCGGTGACGCAAGTCACACCGAGCTAAAGTCTGTATTTGATAGTGGCGACAAGCAGGTTTTCGCAGTCAAGTGGGTATCAGGCAGCGAAGACGCTCAAGCAACGTTTTCAGGTTATGTCTCAGGCTATTCAATTGAGACACCTGTCGAAGACGTTGTAACTGCAAATGTTGAAATTGCCATTGATGGCGCTGTCGCATTTACGCTTGCTTAAGTAGTACCTCAGACGGCTCCCGCTTAGGGAGTCGTCTCTTATTTTATTTGGAGACAAAAATGTTAGATAGAAAAAGTATTTTTAAAGCTGTAGACCTTGATATTAAAAAAGTACCAGTCCCTGAGTGGGGGGGTGACGTGTACGTGCGAGGCCTAACGGCTCGAGAGCGGGATCATTTTGAAATGTCAATTGGCGCAGCGGCCAACCTAGAAAACTTGCGAGCTCGACTTGTAGTGTTAACCCTATGTACAGACGACGGTGAGCGCTTATTTAAAGATAGCGATGCTATTGAATTAGGCAAAAAAAATGCACAGGTTATGAATCGCCTATTTGACGTTGCTCGACAAATGTCAGGAATGTCTGACCAGGATGTCGAGGAGCTCGAGGGAAACTAAGAAGAGATCCGATCCGCAGGTTTAAGTTCAGGCTTGCGGGTCACCTTGGTTGCACAGTACGAGAATTAGAAAACCGTATAAGCAGCCTTGAGTTGGCCGAATGGATGGCGTATAGCACCCTGGAACCATTCGGGGAAAATCGCGCCGACTATCGGGCAGGTCTCATTGCCTCGGCCGTTGCAAACAGCAGCGGGAACTACAAAAAAGCATTACTCCCTACAGACTTCATAGCAATTTATCAGCAGCCACGCGAGATCTCTATGATCGATCGCCGCAAAAAGCAGCAGGCCGAAATGGCTATATTCAAATCATTAGCGGAGCAAAGCAATGGCCAATAAAGACTATGTAAAAATAAAGGTTAGCGGACTTAGCGAACTCAATGAAAAGCTACTAATGCTTGATCGTGACATCCGAGGTAAGGCGGCACGCCAGGCAGCAAAGCAAGCGCTTACGCCAAACTTCCAAGAAATCAAGCGGAATGCTCCGGAGTTGTCTGGAGGTCTTAAGGCGTCGGTGCGCTGGTCAAGTACCTCCGCGCCTGCCCGCCTTGAGAAGCTTGGCAAAAATGCATTTATGGTCACATCAATCAATGTGGGCTACGGCAAAAGAAATCGCGAACGAGGTGGCTACCAAGCCCTACAAATAGAGTATGGACAAAATGATCGCGGTGTTAAGGCTCGCCCATTTATACGTCCGGCAATTCGCGGCAAAGAAAAACCCGTGTTTATGCGATTCCGCAGAACCCTACGCCAATCAATTGAAAAGTTTGCCAAGACACAGAGCAGGCGAAACAAAAGGAAATAATTATGTCTACATTAGCACGACTAAGTGTTGACTTGGTCGCGAACTCTGCTGGCTACAGAAAAGAGCTTGATAAAGCTGGTAAGGCGACAGCCCGATTTAAAAGAAGGGCAGCAAAGCAGTTTAAGGAAATTACAAAGGCGGTAGGCCTTATGGCGGGTGCTATGGCACTTGCTGGTGGTGGCGCAATGATTGCGCTCGCTGACCAAATGCAAAATTTAAAAAACAGGATGTTTGCACTTACAAAAGACACCCGCAAAACAGCTATAGCAATGCGAGACATCGCGACTATTGCGAGAGTTACGCGCAGCGACATCGCAGCCACAGGTGATGTCTATACTAAAATGGCTATTGCAACCGCAGATCTGGGCATTAACCAGGAAGAGCTGGCAAAAGCAACTGCAGCCGTTAACAACACATTCTTGTTGTCTGGTGCAAGCACTATGGAAGCTGCTAACTCCGCAAGGCAGTTGGCGCAGGGTTTAGCTGCCGGTAAATTAAACGGCGATGAGCTTCGTTCTGTTATGGAAAACAACGCCGTGTTAGCTGGCGAGTTGGCGAAAGGCTTCAACGTTACACGTGGTGAACTGAAGCAAATGGGTGCAGATGGTAAGCTCACAGCTGCTAAGATTATGCCTATTCTTATTGCAGCCTTTGATAGTACGAGCAAATCCGTATCAACGATGGAACTTACAGTAAGCCAAGCAGCAATGACTGTAAAGAACAGCTTTACAGAAATGGCAGTTAGTGCTGATGAGTCTTTTGGTTTTACAAAAACGCTGGCAACTAGTCTCGACTTTTTGGGTAAAAACCTTGAAGTCTTTGCAACGCAGTTTATTTATACCATTGCAATACCGGCAATCGTAGCGCTTGGTATTGCCATTAAGTCACTGACAGTAATCATCATAGCTAACCCAATTGGTGCCGCCCTAACAGCGCTAGTAATTGTATTTGGCTACGTAGCGCGCAAAATCCATGAAAATTGGGGCGCAGTACAAAACTTCCTTTTAAAAAGTTTCACTGTAAGTATCCCCAACGCGATTGATCATATTGGCATTGCAGTGCAGAACCTACAGCTATTCATGGAAGAAGGTTTTAATATGATGCTGATTACAGTGTCAGACTTTGTCAATGACGCAATTGACCTATGGAACAAGGCTGCGGATCGCTTTGACTTCCTGGACCGCATTGAGCCAATCACTCTTCAAGTTGATGTTGAAAAAACTAAAAGCAATATTGATCGACTTAAAGCCGCCATCCTGGAACGCACTGCTGGCTTTAAGCCACTAGAAGATGCGCTGGGGATTACGTCTTCGGACTCAGGTCCGGGCAACCCGGTAAATCCAGATGGTTCGCCAGACTTTGGTGAAGCGGGCGTTGATCCGGCGGGCACAACGCCTTCAGGATTGAGCACTGAAAAAATGGCTGAAATGACGCTTGCCGCAGAAACTATGCGGGGTGCCTTTGAGGACATGGCCAAGCCTATTTCTAATGTGTTTACTAACATGATTAAAGGCGTCACTTCTTTAAAGGATGGCTTGAAAAGCATTGCATCATTAATCCTGGACAAGGTTATTGGCTCGTTTGTAGAAATGGGTGTGAACTGGGTCCTCCAGCAAACGCTTATGAAGGCTATGGAAGTCGCAGGCATTGCAACCAGTGTTGCTGCGTCGGTTGCTGCGGGTACGACTATGGCTGCAGCCTATGCACCTGCTGCTGCAATGGCATCGCTTGCGTCCTTTGGTGCAAACTCAGCACCTGCATCAGCAGGGATCATCGCCACGACAGCAGTCGCAAAAGTTGCAGCACTGACCGGTCAGGCTCACGATGGTATAGATAGTGTGCCCCGGGAAGGGACCTACTTGCTTGATAAAGGCGAGCGGGTTGTTGACAGCAGGCTAAACGGTGATCTGAAGCAGTTCCTTGGCAACGCCAACCAGAGCCAGGTCACTAATAACCCAACCCTCAACTTCAATGTAAGCGGCTCAGATGCTGAGAACGTCGAAGCAATGCTGCGAAACAACCGTGGCCAGTTTGAGGGAATGATTAGGGAAATCTACAACGAATCGGCGCAAAACAGCCCGTTTTAGGCCTCAAAAAGCCAAATAGCTCCACAGAGACCCCATGTCACACAAAGCACCTGACCTATATAAACATCAGGGCATAGGCTGCTGTGTGTGACACGGGCCAATCTGTGAGCCTTTATTTTTAAAAAAGGAGCATTTTAATGCCAACACCGCTACTACCAGTCAGCCCCGAGCCTGCCTCCTTTAAAATTACATCAAAGGTAAACACTCTAAAGTCTGAGTCGTTGTCAGGCAAAATTCTTACTCGGAAAATCGGCGGCCAAAGATTCGAGGCTACGCTGGTTTACCCGCCTATGACTCGCACAGAGTTCTCAACGATTCATGCTTTTCTTATGGAGCAAGCCGGGATGTCTGGCGTGTTCTTTATTAAAATACCAGTATTCGGAACATCTTCCACAGGCGTTGGCGAATACTACAACTACACCAACAGCACAAAACTGTATATGCGTAAAACAAACGGCGGGGACTACCCTTTAAAACTAGGTGGTGGTTCTGCTGTAACCAACAACGTATATATGCGCGTGAGTTTAAAAAGCGACATCCAGTCGATCGAATATAGCCGAGACGGTCTGGTCCGTTTTGAAATTGATGTGATGGAGAGACTCTGATGCAGACTTTCTCGACAGCGTTTCTCAACGCGCTCAATTCCGATCATTTTGAATATGCCTATCTGGTGGACTTGCCAGTGGGGCAGCGCTACACAAACCACGGCTCTGACCTTACCGTCGGTGGCGACACCTATCTCACAAATGGTCTGCTGGTGAAATTCGCAAACATCGACCAAACCCAAGAGCTAAATCTTGCGACCTACACGCTCGAGCTCAGTAACGTCACAAACACACTGGCGAAGGCCTACGCTGCTGGAAGCTACCGGGGGCTGCCCGCTGTAATCAAGTTGGTGTTACTGATTGACGATGTGATTCAAGGTGATCCTATTATCCTATACAAGGGCAGCCTCGATAGCTTTAGTGTTCGAGAAAACGGTTCAAATTCAAATCTCACTGTAAAGCTGACAAGCCACTGGGCCAGTTTCAACCAAATGTCCGGGAGGTACAGCTCAAACAAATTACAGCAGGACCTCCACCCGGGGGACGACTTTTTTAAATATGCCCACGACGAAATGAGCAACATCGCATGGGGTAAACGGTAAGGACTAAACAATGGTTATTGGATGGGTTATTGCGGCAGTAGTAGCTGTCGTCGTCGGCGCAGCGCAGCTGATGAAAAACATGCAGCAAAAGATGAAGGACAAACAGGCTGGCATGATGCTCAGCAAAAGTGGTGGCTCTAACCCGATCAAAATGATTTACGGAAAGAGGCGAATTTCGACAGACAATGCTTGGAAAGCCGTGTCCAGATACGCAATGCCACAAACTAGCGGCTGGGACAGCGCCTACATATCGCCAAGAGAGAGCACCGCAAACACCAAAAATCACAGTGACTATTTGCACAGATTGGATGTGTGGTGTCAGGGCCCGGTGCACTCAATTGGCAACTATAAAATCGACAAGGACAAAACAGGGCACGCTCGGTTTTCAAATGGTAGTAAGGCATGGGCGAGAATTCTTACAAAGCACGGGAACCCAAATCAAACGATGTTCTCGGCGCTTCGGTCCAATCATGGGGCTATCACTTCAAGCATGAAAGCGCAGGACCTTGCGTGGTCATGGTGTCGGTTTTATTACAAGCCTGATGACCCAGAGTTTCAAGGTGAGCCCAACATTACTGCTGAGATTCAGGGACTCAAGGTGTGGGACCCTCGCACGCACCTCAACAGCCCAACAGTTAAAGCATGGTCAGATAACCCGGCGCTGTGTCTGCTGGACTACTTACTGGCAGATTATGGTCGAGCGCTTTCAGTAAACGATGTTGATATACCCAGTTTCATTGCTGCAGCCAACTCCTGCGACACTATGGTTGACCTACCAGACGAGCCGACCGCGCAAGAGTCGATAAGCTTTTACGACCCTGAGACAGGGACAATGATTTCTATTCCGGTCGGTGGGTTTTTCCCCGGATACCGAAATGGGCAGCCTGCAAACTCACGCAAGCGCTACACCACAAATATTGTCCTTGAGTCTGACAATTCAACCATCGACAACTGCCAAGAACTACTCAAAACAATGAAAGGCTCGCTGCCTTTTATTAATGGTAAATATCGGTTGATGATGGAAGAAGAGGGCACCTCTGTCATGTCTTTCAGCAATGACAACATCATCGGCGGTGTCAATCTAGGCTGGGCAGACAGATCCAAACGGTTAAACCGGGCGACAATAAAGTTCCCTAATGAAAACAAAGGCTACCAAGACGACACAGTTAGTTGGCCCGCAGCAGGCAGCGCACTTCATCAGGCCTATGTTTCTGCAGACAACGACGACGAGTTGCACAGTGAATTTGAGTTGATTGGTGTCACTGACATGTATCAGGCACGAGACATGGCTGAATTTGCAGTGAGGGACTCACGCAGTCAGGAATACATAACTTTCAAAACGCAGCCACAGGCAATGGCGCTAGATGTTGGGGACGTCATAACGGTCTCAAATGACGCGCTAGATATTGTCAACAAACTCTATCGGGTCCGCGAGACCTCAATGAATGCAGACCTTACTGTCACGGTAAAGGGCCAAATCTATGATGCAACCATTTATCCCTGGAGCGTTGGGGATGAGGATGCGGAGGCTGCTGCGCTAAATATGACGCCTAGTCTATTTGATCAACCAGCTGCGATGGTAAATGTTGCTGCAACAACAGCTACGCGACTCAATGATGACGGTACAGCACACACCGATGCCACGGTGACATGGGATGAGCTGCCGACAGGCACCTCCGCTGTTGAATGTATTGAGGTTGGTTACAAGCTAAATGCTGAGAGCGTCTACACATGGGCGATTCTGCCAGCCGATACGGAAAGCCATACCATCACGGGGCTTCAAGACGTGCAGCTGTACAACATTGCTGTGAGGTATCGGAATACAGTGGGTAAGTTCTCAGCCGTAGTTGTAGTGAATATTGGCACGCTAACAGCTGGGACTAATCTTGACGCAGCAGCTGTAGCCGCACAGGCCGCAGCGGACGCAGCAGCGCTTGAAGCAGCACAAGCTCTTACCGATGCCGCAGCTGCAGCTGCAGCTGTCGCCGCGCTCGACTTTTCCTCGTATCTCGAAGCCGATGATCTTCCGGATCTATCAGACTACATCACGACAGCTGAGGGAGCGGCGCTTCAGTCAGCCGCCGAAACCTATGCAGCCGGTCTAACAACAAACCTACAGACCGCTGCTCAAGTCACCGCAGCAATTGAAGCTGATGAGACTGTCATTGATGGGGCACGGATTACCACCGGGACCATTGATGCTGCACGGGTTTCAATCTCAGGGATCAACATCTCAGAGCTGAATAACGACAGCCTGTACGCTACTGGGACCGAGGTGTCGGATGCAGTTGAGGCAATTGACCTGTCGGACTATGTGGCAAACGCAGATCTGGCAGGCTATGTGACAACGGCTCAGGGCGCTGCACTGCAGGCCGCTGCTGAATTATATGCCGATGGTCTCACGACAAACCTGCAAACAGCCGCGCAAGTATCTGCAGCAATTGAAGCCGACACGACTGTCATTGATGGGGCAAGGATTACCACTGGCACCATCGCCGCTGGTCGTATTAGCATTTCGGGGCTTAACGCCTCTGACCTCAACAACGATGCGTTTGCGTCGCCGAGTGACATCCCGGATGTTTCAGACTTTGCTACTACTGCAGAGCTGACGGCTGCCCAAACAGCAGCTGAAACAGCGGCAGCGGCATACGCCGACCTACAAGTGTCAGGCCTTGCTACTACTGCAGAGCTGACGGCTGCCCAAACAGCAGCTGAAACAGCAGCAGCAGCATACGCCGATTTGTTATTTGCAAGTGCTCCAACAGACACTGACATCACAAACGCGGTCAATGCGGTAGAAACTGCACTGGAAGCCTACGCCGACGGCTTAGTGGAGGATCTAGCAACTGGGGCCGAACTTACAGCCGCTCAAGAAGCTATGGAAACCTACGCCGACGGATTAGTCACTGGACTACAAACTGCTGCGCAAGTATCTGCAGCAATTGCAGCCGACACGACTGTCATTGATGGCGCTCGGATTACGACTGGCACCATTAACGCGGCCCGAATAAGCCTCTCGGGTTTTAACCTATCGGACCTCAATAACGACGGCTTTGCGTTGTCAACTGACATCCCAGACATTTCCAATCTGCAAACAGCCGCCCAAGTTACTGCAGCCATTCAGACTGATACAACATCAATCCAAGGGTCACGAATCGTTACAGGCAGCCTATCAGCCGGAACTATCTCAGGCGGGACGTTAGACTTTACAAATGTAAACGCTGACAACCTGTATGTGAGTTCAATCAGTGGTGACATCAACACACTGGTGCCCTTTAAAAAACAAACAACTCAGACGATTCCATATCTCACAGCATCGACGAGTTTTACTATTTTTGAAGGAACTATTCCGGCATCCGGGAGCTCAGACATAAAGCGAAAGCCATATATTTCAGCGACAGGCTGGGGTGTCTTTGAAAACGACGACGTTTATAAACTTGAGTTGTTTATGAAAGTAAACGACCCTTCGCCGTCAGCTACTTCACTTGGCATTATCTCGAGCCCAACGCTAAGTAGTGCGACTGGCTATATGCCCGCAATGGGTTCGGTACAAGTACCCGGTCAGGTTTATGTCCAGTCCGGTACAGTGTTGCAGGATCAGTATTATAGCTATGTAAGAACGCTCGGGAGTGTGTGGTATTCCTTTTATAATAGTAGTACGAATAAAACAACCATAAGCTATGTCAGAGACCCAGTCTCAGGCACTGGTCCAATACTCTCGGCTGCGAATCGCTCACTTAAATCACCAGCGCCTGCAGCTAGTTATCAGCTAGTAAACGAGTTCTTTTTCCGGTCTCCATTTGATTATGACCCTTACCAGTTTGCCATCAATGGTGCACTGTCTGACGCAACCGAGCACGCGGTTGATTGTCAGATAAAACTTCGGCTTTTTAATCAGGTTGGAAGTGGTGCAATACCCTACTCACAGCCCAACAAGAACTGGACAAATGATCGGATATATAACTTGTCCGGGATCATGATGTCTTTGAGGTAATTATGGAATTATTTGTAAAGTACGACCACGAGACCGAACAGGTGACACTAGGCCCCCAGTCAGGAATGGCTGGGGAGCCCGGGTGGTTGCCTTATATCGATCATAACCCTGCTATAGAGCCTACCGATATGGATGCAGACCGCTACATATCAGAGCTGGATGCTGTTGTTCGGGTTTCGGTCGGTACGCGGCCAGCGCCAACATATCAGCAAAACAGAGCAATGGCTTATCCAGACATTGGTGAGCAGCTTGACTTGCTTTTTCACGACATAACAACCGGGAACCTAACTACTGACGGCGGCTTGTATCAAGCGCTGCTTGCTGTAAAGCAAGAGTTTCCTAAGGACTAACTTATGAAGTCAAACGAACAAGCCCTGGATCTCCTACGCGTCCATGAAGGCTACCGACAATTCCCCTATGCAGATAGCTTAGGAATTCAAACAATTGGCTACGGGCGCAACCTGGAGTCACGTGGGATCTCTGAACCTGAAGCAGCAACGCTGCTTGCAAATGATATTACAGAAGCCGAAAGCCTACTAAAAAAATACTCGTACTATGAAGCCCTTAGCGACGAGCGCAAAGCTGTATTGATTGACATGATGGTCAATTTAGGTGCCACCAGGCTTGCTGCATTTAAAAGAATGCACGCAGCTTTGCGCGATGGCGACTACAAACAGGCTTGCGTGGAAATGCTCGACAGTAAGTGGGCAGATCAGGTTGGCCAGCGGGCGCTTACGCTTGCTGATGTAATGTACAACAACAAAATTTAGGAAAAATCTATATGTGGTCTTTAGCATTTAAAGCCCTAACGAAGCTAGGTACCAAGTGGCTTAATAATCGCGAAAAGAAGAGCGATGCCAAGCTTACTAGAGATCTGGCAATTTTAGCCGGCGAAAGGTCTGCGGATGTAGCTAGTGCCAACGACATGTCCACCTCACTCAAAGATGAGTTTTTGACAATTGTGTTAACTATTCCTTTAGGCGTCATATTTTATGCGGCTGTCTGGGGCGACCAAACCATGATTGCCCAGGTTGAGCTTGCCTTTGAGGTTATGAGTACGCTGCCAGACTGGTACCAATGGTGCTTTATGGGGTGTGTGGCGGCAACGTTTGGCCTTCGATCCGTTAAAGCTTTTGGCTCAAAATAGCGCAACATTAAGTAGGAGGCTTCCATGCCAAATCAGTACGCCAATCTACTTGAGAAAATAGAGAGGCAAAATAGTTACTCGTTAAAGGACAAATTAGAAGCCAGATACGAGTTGAATAGCGCGGCCGCAGCTATTACCAGTGGCATCAAAACTAGCCACAAATACCTCAAAATCATTATTGCGCTGCAACTTGCCAACCTTGGTTATCAAAACAGCGCATCATTAATAAATCTTATAAAAATCATTTTGTAGTTAAGCCCTCTTCGGAGGGTTTTTTTTTGCGTACGGGCCTATGTACAACAGCGACTCTATAACATAAAATTATAGAACATTTGAAAGAAGAGGAGATCTGTCATGCACAAGCAAGGCAAAAGAAATGAGGAGTCGCTGGCTTTACGAAGTAACGCAGGCGTCTTTTTGAAAGCGCTGCGCACTCAGACGCAGCTGACACAACGGGATGTTGCTGAGGCTTTAGGCCTACGCTATTACACAATGATCAGCCAGATTGAAAGTGGCGCAGCACGGGTTCCACCTGAGCAATATGCTGCTTACGCTAAAACTCTGGGTGTTGATCCGGCGCTGTTTGTTCGAAAGCTGACACAATATTATGACCCACACACGTACAGGGCACTGTTTGGCAACGAGCTGTTGTCTCTTAGTGACTTCACCTGATGCGCCTTTTTAGACGCCCAGGAAGTCAGCAGTGGCAGTATGAGCTATCGACCCCTGATGGTAAAAAGCGCTATTCCGCCAGGACTACTGTTAAAAAAGAAGCACGACTTTTGGCTGCCTATAAACAACAGCAAGTTGATGACGCACGCAACTTTAACAAAGACCCGTGCATTACCTTAGGTGAGGCTTGCGATAGGTATGTAACAGAGCAGCGGCGCAAATCACTTGCCAGCCACAAGAACGCAATATGGAACGTCTCACACATTTGTGATGGCAGTCTGTGGGAGCGCAACACTCCCTTTGAAACTTTGTGCTCAAAAGAGCTAGCTAGACTGCAAAGCAGCAAAGCCCATTTGGCAAACACCTCAATCAACCATCTAACAACGGCCCTAGTCACTATGAAAAACAGGGCTGAGAGTTGGGGAGTGCAAGCACCAACGTTTAAGGTAAAGAAGCTAAAGACCACGCCTAAATTTCGGTATCTAAGGGAGGGCGAGGAGGCTAAGCTGCTTGGCGTTTGTAAGTCACAAGAACTAAAAGACCTTATTATTGTACTGGTGGACACTGGCATGCGCATAAGCGAGTGCGTCAGCTTAATGTGGAGTGACGTGGACGACCAGGGCGCCCTTGTTTACCGTGGCAAAACTGGCAATCGCACTGTTCTGCCTTTAACGCCTCGAGTGCGCGAGCTGCTTGCCCGGCGGGCTAACAAAAGCCTTTATGTGTTTCCACATAACACAATACCCAATGCACATCGTACATGCGCCACCAAGGGCATACGCCAAGCTGCAAACCGGGCAGGCTTAAATGCCCCTGAAGTCACTAAAAAGTTTGGCACGCTGACAGCCCATAGTTTACGGGACACCTATGCCACTCGATTGGTCCTTGCTGGTTTAACGCTGTATCAAGTTCAAATCATGCTAGGCCATGCATCCCCAATACAAACCCAAAAATATGCGCACTTGGCCACGGCTGACATTGGCGCCCAAGTTTTAAGCGCGCTTAACAGCACCTGAACGATTAACCTACATTATATGAAGACGTTGAAGCCGCTTAATTGCGGCTTTTTAATACCGTCAATTACCACTAATTTTACTTGCAGATAAATTTTATTCGCAATTAAATTTAATACTTAGTAAAAACTGTGTACATACGTGTACAGTAAGTCTATTATGTCCCCTTACACTATTACTCACTTATGATTAAGGGACAATTTATGGAAAAGCAAAGTGGAGAGCAAGGATCAGACATGATCTGGTGGCTAACTGAACCAGAGGAACGTGGATATGTGTGAAGTGCTATCTATTGTTAAGAAGGCTTTGGCCACCAAGCTGCCAGAGGAGTTGACACTGCTGCAGCTATCGCAAGCCGAAGATGAGAAACTATGGGGAATACTAGAGGTGCGTGTCCCCGCTACTATTCACCATGGAGATTTTAGGAAAAACAAATGCACCCTTTAGAGCTAAGTGGCTCCGACACCTGGGCTCGAACCAGGGACCCACGGATTAACAGTCCGTTGCTCTACCAACTGAGCTATGTCGGAATTACTCAAAAAGGACACAAAGCGGACACACATGCGCAACTTTGTATCTATCAACCTTTCTACAAAAAGCCTGAAACTCTTGCTATGCATACGTTTCAAGCCCCTCTAACTAAGACCACCTCTGAGACTCTAATGATTAACAGTTGTACGTCACTAAGTTACGCAATACTCAAAGTCACGCCATATAAGGCTTTCAGCCTTTCTCCGCGCGGTTCTCGCGCACCACCAAGCTAATACTAGACTTAAATCGGACACAAACTGGACACAGTTGGTGCGCTCTCGCGTGCCTGTAAGAACCGTTTTACCTATTAAAACCAACAAGCGAGGAATACCATGAAGCAGCATAGCAATGAAGACCTAATAAAAGAAGTACTCTGGGAAAACCACCAAATCGAAGAGGGGGTCCGACGGTACCGCGAGGCCCTGGCAGATAAATCTCCGAATGATACCAAGGGCGGGATGCGGCTAATACAAAGCGCAACGCCCAACACGGTGACTGGCATCAAGGCCGCTTATAAGGACGTCGAGACAACTCTTATGAGTGGCAAGGCAGGCAACACACCAAACTGGTTATTTTTAATTGGTATGGTGAAGGCCGAACAGGCAGCCGTAATTGTAGTTTCACAGGCTATTAAGCACTCCACCTCACCTGATAATATGTTGACCCTTACAACCTTGGCGAACAATGTTGGGGCAGCTTTGAGACAGCAGCTTATGTTTGAGAATTGGAAGAAAAACGAACGGGCTAAGGTTAAAGAGCACAATGCAACCTGTGAAGAGGGCGAGGAGTACGTCAAGTCATTTGCAGAGATACTAATCGAAAGGGCCAAGGGTAACGTAACACGGCCAAAGCTCGCTAGATGGCGCTCAAAGTTTGACACCTATACCAACATTGAGTGGGGAGCAGATCAGGTTGTGATCGGCATGAAGCTCATTGAGATCATGGTGGACTGCAATCCTGATGTCTTTAGCTACAAGATGGTAATGATCAAAGGCAAAAAGCAAAGGCTTTTGAACCTTACCGAAGCAGCCTGGGTCCAAGTGCAGTCGCTGAATGACGGGGCAGAGCTTAACACCCCGGCACTTCTCCCTACTCTTATACAGCCATTGGAATGGCACTACGAAGATGGGCAAGTTGTCGGTGGCTACCACCACATAAAGCAGCCCCTGTTTAGTCAACGAGTGTCAAAGCATACTGCTGACGATCCGAATGCCACCTCACAGCGGTTTTTAGACTCAATCACGGCGGTTCAAAATACAGCATGGGCAATCAACCCCTATATGTGCATGGTGATCGACATGATTGTAGGCACTAAGCAGCCGCTCGGAGAGGTGCCCGTTGTATGCGCGTTGGAAGCTCCACACATGGCTGAAGCTGACTACAACGCAATGACGCCTGAAGCTCGAAAAGCTTATCACCAAGAGCGCTCTGCAATACTTGAAGAAATCGCTAGCCAGCGAGGTCGTCATGGCGCCTTTGCAAGAAAGCTAGTGATTGCCCGAAAGCTACTCCAGCATGACAAGTTCTACTTTCCACATTTTGCTGATTTTCGTGGGAGAATTTATCCAATGCCTCAGGAGCTTACCCCCCAGGGTGATCAGGTGGCCAAGTCGCTGCTGTGCTTTGCTGAAGGTAGGGCTTTGGGTGAAGATGGTTTGTATTGGTTAAAGGTGCATGCAGCAAATACTTATGGCAAGGACAAGTTGAGTCTTGCAGAGCGTGTTGCATGGACTGAAGCTAACCTGGAAAACATGGCCGAAAGTAGTATTGACCCGCTCACTCACACGTTTTGGTCTGAGGCCAATGAGCCCCTCATGTTTTTAGCTGCTGCAAAAGAGCTTACTGACGCCCATGAAGTAGCACAACCTTGCAACTATATTTCACGCATTCCTGTGGCAATGGATGGGACTTGTAACGGAATCCAACTATTAAGCCTTTTGGGCCGTGACAATGTAGGCGCAGAGAAAACAAACTGCCGGGCAATCGACCAACGCTTTGACCTTTATTCTGAGGTTGCCGCTAAGGTCCTTGAGATTTGTGCACGGGATCGTTTTACAAATTCAACAGCAGAAGAATGGTACGCACGTCTGCACAATGCACCTGGAAAAGCTCGCAAGGTCGTGAAGCGTGCCGTGATGACTACGCCCTATGGCGTGACGGCTCGTGGTATTGCAAAGCAGCTGGTTGGAGACAAGCATTGCAACGACCTTGGTGATGTGTCGCGGCTAACAGCATCCGATTACATGAAGGATTGCATTTTAGAAGCGATGGCTGAAGTTAATGGCAAGGCTGTTGAAATCATGGGCTACATTCAGGACACCGCTGCGAAGCTATCAGAGCAGCAGCTGCCACTATCATGGTATACACCAATGGGGCTTAAGGTTACTCAGGCCTACTACAAACAGGCTGACAAACGCATTCAAACTGTTTTTGGTACGGTCGTGCTTTGGGCTGAAGATAAGGCAATGGGCATGGACGCACAGAAGCAGTATCAGTCGTCAGCACCTAATGTCATTCATAGCTTTGATGCTGCAATGCTACAGATGACGGTTGAAAAGCTCGCCGCCCTGGGCCACACGGACTTTGCCATGATTCACGATAGCTATGGTATGCACGCCAGCGAAATAGGGCTCTTACACAGTGTGCTGCGACAGGTTGCTTTTGAGATCTTTAGCCATGACAACCTTGCAGAGTTTCACGCTTACGTGCAGGCCCAAACTGAGGTTCCACTTAGAAAACCACCGGCCCATGGTAAGTACGAGATGTCCGAGATTGTTGACGCCCCTTATTTTTTCTCATGAAGTACAGTAACTGTGAATTAAATAGTATATAGTTAGCATTTAAGTGTACGTGCGCCAGGGAAGGCGACATAATGTTTACATCAAATAACGAAACGAAAGGAAACAATCATGAAAACATACATAGGCCGTTTTACCTCTAACTACGATAGCACTTTCGAAGTAACTGTAATTAAGCGCACAGAGAAGACTGTAACCTTTATCCACCCGCACACTAAAGAAACTAAGAGAGCTAAGATTCACAATCACAATGGCGAGTTCTTTATGCCTTTTGGCAGCCACTCTATGTCACCTATTATTGAGCTTTAATTTAGCTGCCCCTTCGGGCCCCAAAAGTCTCCCCCCTTGCCCCTTAATTGGGGCTTTTTGGTAGAAGTACAAAATAAACTATTAGAGGACTACTTTATGCGCGATTTAACTAACGTAACTATCAACAGTCTGTACGAAGTACGCAGTAACCTTAAACTTGAGCTAAAAAGAGCTCGCAAAAGTTTACTTAATCGTGCCACATCGATGACTAACTGTGGCACTAGCATGCAAAATGGTCTTTCAATCGACACGCACGGCCGACTTCTTAATGATTTAAACGACACTTTGATTGAACTCCATCGTGAGTTTGTTGAGGTATCAAATGAAATCACCAAACGGTACCAAGTTAATGCCGATCTTTATGGGTAACGATTAACCTACGTTATATGGAAGACGCCAAAGCCGCTTAATTGCGGCTTTTTGCTATTTGAAATATGACTGAGGAGTCAATTATGAATATATTCGCTTTATCTGCAAACCCTATCGAAGCTGCAAAGCTGCAATGCGATAAACACGTTGTGAAAATGATCTTAGAAACAGCACAAATGCTGTCAACAGCTCACCGTGAACTAGGCTCCAAAATATCTGAAGAGCTGCTTTATAAAAAAACACATGTGAACCATCCATCGGCCGTGTGGCTGCGGAAATCCTGGCCAAATTATCGTTGGGCTGTTGCTCACTTTGAAGCCTTATGTGACGAGTACACTTTTCGCTACAAAAAAGTGCACCTGTCCGACACTAAATTTCGCGAAGCGTTTCGCCGGCATGCCCCTACTAATCTTCCAGTTGATGCCGGGTTTTGTGTCCCTCCACAGTGTATGCCTGATGACTACAAAGTCGAATGTGAAAGCAGCCGAGACTGGGGTGCAACTATCGAAGCATATCGCCAATATTACGCAGCGGAAAAATCATCAATTGCTCGCTATACCAAAAGACCAACCCCATCCTTTATTAACCTGGAGTGCGATTAATGCACGGACAAACTCATGGCGGCAAAGGTTCCGCTCAACGCACCACCAATCAAGCCCAATTTGAAGACAATTGGGACAAGATTTTTGGCAAGCAAACCACCCCAAATTACATTTACACTTGCAATAGTTGCAAAGCTGACCTTATGGAAGCGGACGTTTACTACGTAAAAGAAGTCGATAGCTATGATATTGGCGATCAGACTGTGTGGGAAGAGTCTCACTATCCTCATTGTGAGCTATGTGGCTCAGATAACTTAGAAGATTATGCAGCCGTGTGTAAATGATTCAAGGCAAACACCTTGCCGCTATAAAACCACGCGCACACGGTGCGAAAAAAAACCCCCTTAGATTGCTCTGAGGGGGTCTTTTTTTGCCTTTAAGATTTACACAGGCTTACATAGGCTGCCATCCGCTCGTCGTCGTTGTTCAACTGTAAAGACTTTAATTACGTGATGACGTGAATTTGGCTTTGTCCAATCTTGTGGAACGCCATTTTTAATAGTAAGGATATGACCACGAATACTTAACACAAAAGTGCCTTTAGAAAACATACGACAAACTTGAGAAATAGTGGGTCTTTTTTCAAGCAAGTAGTTTTTTGCTAGGGTTAGCTCATGACCACTTAGTCTGTAAGCAATTGCAATTTGAGTCATTGAAGCGCCTTTATTTACTTGACGACCGGATCTTTGTAAATAGCTTTGAGCTTTAGTAAAAGGTACATTCATTGCAGTTGCCATTGAAATAACTGAACAACAACCTCTATCATTTTGATACGCACTTTCTTTTTTAATGTCTTCGTAAGTGATTTCGTTAACGGCTTTAGCGACTGGCTTTTTAGCAACTTTAATAGTTTTCTTAGTAATTCTTTCAAAAAACATTGGTGCAAGAGGTGCTGAGTACCTTGGATCAGTTGGCTTACGACCAGTGTTATAAATTTGAGTTGGAGACTGTCTATGGATCTTTGCGTATGCCGACATCATTTTGTAGTTCTCGAAAGAAACATATTCAAATTCGTTTTTAATATTTAAGAATCGTAAGTTGATCATTGTGGTTGCCTTTGTGGTTATATATAGTAACTTCTTAATTAATAGATACATTATGTCGTGTTACTAGACCCTCGCGAACCTTTTTAAGGCATTTTTAGGCAATTAAATGCAGAAAAAACAATGAGTTAGCTCGTTTTTTAGTGTACGAAGGGGGTACTACTCGACATAATAGATGTATCAACTAAGCAACGAACCACAAGGAAACAATCATGATTACACTTGACAATATGGATACTGAGTTAGAAATGGCAATTGAAAACATAAACCAAAGCATTTGCATTATAGAAGCTGAGTTAAAAGAGTTAATGGAACCACACCCAAAGTACTGGAACACTCATGCAATGTTTGACTTACAAGAGCGGCTACACGAGCTCAACACTCAAAAGAAGGATTTGTGCTGGTAAGTTACCCTCAAGTTCTCCCCCCTTTAAGCCGCTTCATTGCGGCTTTTTGGTCAGAAAAATTCAGTAACTTAATCACGAGGAAAACATTATGAAGATGATAGATGAAATTGCCAAAGCAATTGGTGTTAAAAAGACCCAAGCATTGCTTGATCTTATATTGGATCTTGAATGGGAAGCTGATCGTATGAGCTCAAGCGGCCAAGAGACCTACGAAAAAGTGTTAAAAACGTTGGGAGTTGAATAATGATTAAAGTTTATTATGTGAAATACTCAAACACGACAATTGACTATATTGAAGCCCATACGATTACAGAGGCCAAAACTATGGCTGATGTTCGATGGAATCACTACGATGAAATTGTTTGTGAAGATAATGTTGAAAAAATCATAGTGAATGCCTTCGGAGTTAAACCACCCCCCTACTAACTAAATCTAGCTACATCTATAAGCCCCTTAATTGGGGCTTTTTTGTACCTGTAAGAAACCCACCGTCTTAGACAGAGGGATGTAACGATTAACCTACATTATATGAAAGACCGTTCGTACATCCCGTCATACAAGCTAAGCATGACAAGGGACATGTAACGATAAAGCTACGTTATATGGAAGACCCTTTCCGCATACACCTGACAGTAATCACAACCAACCCCCAACCAATCCAATCAGGAGCAGTATATGTACGTCAACCACCGTGACCCTTATCTAGCCCTCGAGATGATTGATCTGAATGTCGATCGTCTGACAGGTCTGACCTCTCTTAGCACTTATGTTGAATCACTCAACAAACCCAACACAGGATTTTATCTAGTTAGACCTGATGGCAGCGTTGAGTTCTTTAAGTCATGAGGGGCGAGGAAGACACCCACTGGCTAATACTCGCCCTGATTGTCTGGGCTCTGTATTGCTATTTGACCTAATCCAACTTTTAAAACCCCTAATGACATCCATGAGGAGAATTCTCAATGTCCACTAAGAAATCATTATATGTAAATTTTACCAGCACAAGCGGAGTAGCTAATTACGCTTGGCTAAACAAACCTGATGAAGGCTCTGAGTTTTCCGACGGTAAATATAAAGTCACTGTTGCTTGGATGAAGGATGATCCCTTTGTGAAGCAACTAAAAGCCGTAATTAAAGACGCGGCTGAGCGCGAGTTTGGCGATGCCTTGCCAGCTGGCTTTAATAACCCATTGAAAGATGGCGATGCTAACAACAAGGAACAGTTTGCCGGGAAAGTTTACGCGACGTTCAAGTCCACTCGTAAACCTGGCTGCGTTGACGCAAAGAACATGGCGCTGCCGGAGTCTGTTGTAATTATGTCTGGGGATGAGGTCCGAGTGGCCGCAGCTGCAAAGGCCTATAACGGCGCGCAGAAAGGCGTTTCGTTTTATTTGGATATGGTCAAGCTCATATCGAAAAATAATAGTGGTGGTGGTGGCTCAAGCGCTGCTTCATTATTTGGTGTTGATGAAGGCTTCAGTGCTGAAGGCATGGAAGATGACGCCCCGAGCGCTACCGCGCCCCCAGTCACTAAGGGCTCTGCCATTGACATCGACGACCTATGACATCAGGCGTCCGGCTAATAGTAGCGGATGCGGTTGAGAAAATGAGAGAGCAGTCAGATGATGTTCGTCTGTTTGTTCTCCCAGTCACACCACGCCCCGCTTCAAGGCCCCGAGTCTCGAAGTGGGGAGTCTATTACGGAAAGCCCTACACAGAATTTCGTAATGCAAGCCAACCGTATGCAAATGCCTACAACTCCTTCCCCCCGATTTATGGCCCAGTAGTAATCTTTATTGAGGTTGTCTGTGAAAAGCCTAAGACCGGGAAGCTGCTACACCCTCGCGGCGATGTTGACAACTATGCTAAGGGTCCCATGGACTGCATGACCAAATCAGGAAACTTTTGGCACGACGACGTTCAAGTTGTCTCCTGCCAATGCGTCAAACGCTACGCCGATCCCTTAGAAGATGAGCAACCTGCCATCAACTTATATTTCTACGAACTTCAGGAAACCTAATTGAAACACCGTTACCCGCGCGCTGCCAAAGCGAGCCGAGTAATTGCCACCCTGTTTGGGCTGGCTATTGCCTGTGCCTTTGTTGCAGCTGTTACCCCACTTACATAAGAGAACCACCCTATGGCTATCACCCATCCCGCACCAAAAACAAGCCAAGACGAAATGCTTACCCGGCACCTCTTGGAAGTCGGTTCGATAACAGGCGTTGAGGCTCAAACGATCTACAAGACCCGAAGCATCACGTCGAACATTGTGCGCTTGCGTGCTCAAGGCCTTCGAATCATCACCGAGTTCAAAAAGGATTTGTCGGGCCAGCGCTACGCGCGCTACCACTGCCTGGACTCAAAAAATTGTGATCGCAAAATCAAAAAGGAGGCGCTTGAAAATGCGTAGCCTTCTTGTCTCTATCGCATCGCTACCCGCCAAGCTGCTGGGCTACGCATTGATTTTATGTGGATTTTGCTTTGCCACCCTAGGCGCTTTGTTGGCTAAAGCCGGCGCATGGATGGCGAGCGTCGAAATCATGTCCATCACGCTTCCCGCCGATACCGAAGTTGACCTCACTGACGACGAGCTTCGTGACATTTGTAATAGGGCAGCAAAAACCCGTAAACCAGACTGAGGAGTCCATCATGTACAAAAACGAAAGTGGCTACCAAGCCTTGATATTGGATGTCTTACAAAATGGCATCAACCGTCCTGACCGGACAGGCACAGGAACCACTGCCGTTTTTGGTCGACAGATAGTCTTTGAAGATGTTGCCAATAACTTCCCATTGTTCACCAATCGTAAGATCTACACAAAGGGCGTCATTGGGGAGCTGTGCGCATTTGTCAGAGGCGCAACCTCGGTTGAAGAGCTCAAATCTTGGGGCTGCAACTACTGGGATGGCTTTGCTATTGAAGATGCTGACCCCGAGTACGACCTTGGGCCCATTTATGGCGCGCAGTGGCGAGAGTTTAACGGCCAAGAGTGTGACCAGTTGCGCGGCGTAATTTCAAACCTAAAGTCTAACCCGTACTCGCGCAGACATTTGGTATCCGCATGGAACCCTATCGAGCTTGACGACATGGCACTACCGCCATGCTTTCATGCGTTCCAGCTGTTTGTGTCTGATGGTGTCCTGGACATGATCTGCTTAATGAGATCAGTCGACATTTGTATCGGGCTGCCCAGTGACGTCTTCCTGCACGCAATGCTGCTTAAGCTCATCGCAGCTGAAGTCGGGCTCATCGCCGGGGACCTCACGTTCCAAACAGGGGACACGCACATTTACAACAACCACCTGGAGCAGGCTCTGGTTATTGCAGAGCGAGACCTGTGCCCGCCATGTAGCGTGACTATCGATCAAACAGCGACTGTACAAGTCGCCCCCGAGCATATCCACATAACCAACTACACCCATCAACCAGCCATAAAGTTAGGAATATCAATATGAAACAGCAAATAGAAATGAGCCTTGCCGAGTTGGCTTGTGAGTCAAGTGACCTGCTTGAGGACTATCTCGATTTTTGTCAGCACCTCAAAGATGAAGGCAATGACGAGGTTGTGCCTCTTGCGGAGTTTGCCCGGTGGCGCAACGCCGAGTTTGCCGAGCGTGACGAATGGACTAATCCGGAGCCACCAATTCATTAGACCTGAGGAGGCCACAATGGAACAAAAAGAAAGTGCATTTGTAGAGCATATCGACTGTGAAGCCTGTGGGTCTTCCGATGCGAATAGTCTCTATGATGACGGACACCAATACTGCTTTGCTTGCACCGCTTACAAGGGTCCTAGCCAAGACAGCCCAGAGCCTAAAGTTGCCCTAGTCACCGAGACCTTCCCAGACCGGGGGTTTATACAGGGCGAGTACTTAGATCTAGTAAAACGCCAAATCAAAGCTACCGTCTGCAAAACTATGGGCTACATGGTTGGCGTCTATCAGGGACAAAAGTGTCACATCGCCCCAATTCATGACGACAAGGGTCGACTGGTTGCCCAGAAGATCCGGCTCCCTGGGAAAGACTTCCGTGTCATTGGCGACTTGAAGCAGGGCGGACTGGTCTTCCAACATAAGTTCAAGAGTGGCGGCAAGCGTTTGGTTATTACCGAAGGCGAGCTTGATGCCTTGAGCTACGCAACGGTTGCACCTAGCTGGGAAGTGGTCTCACTACCTAACGGGGCTGCAGGCGCTGCTAAGGCCATTCGCAGGAACCTCGAGTTTGTTGATAGCTTCGACGAGGTCTGCTTCATGTTTGATATGGATGAACCTGGGCAGGAAAGTGCACGAGAGTGCGCTGAGCTACTTTCACCCGGCAAAGCCAAAATTGTGCAGCTGAGCTTAAAAGATGCCAACGAGATGCTGGTAGCTGGGTTAATTAAAGAGCTCAAAAATAGCGTCTACAACGCCAAGTCCTATAGCCCTGAGGGAATCGTGCTGGGCAGCGACCTGACAATCGCTGAGCTCCAGGCCGTCACACCGAAAGGCTGCTGCATTCCATATCTACAGCTCAACAAGATGATCCGAGGATTGCGAAAGCGTGAGCTCGTTATGGTCTGTGCAGGTTCTGGTATTGGCAAGTCGTCATTCACCCGAGAACTGGGTTACCACCTTGCAACTGAGCACGGCCAGAAAGTTGGCTATGTGATGCTTGAAGAGTCTGTGTCTAAAACTGCGCAGGCAATGGTTGCCCTGGATAACAACGTGCCCCTGGGTGACTTGATGGAAGAGTCCAGCATCCTGACCCAGGAACAGTGGGAAGCATCTTACTCAAAGGTCGTTGAGCCTGCTGCGTTCTATGACTCATTTGGCTCGTCAGAGGTCGACAAGCTGATTGGCAAAATGCGGTATCTGGCTGTCGGGCTCGAGTGCGACTTTATCGTTTTAGACCATGTGTCCATGGTGGTATCAGGTGGCACTGACGACGAGCGCAAAAGCCTAGACATGCTAATGACCAAGCTGCGGCAGATGGTTGAGAACACAGGCGCTGGTGTTATTGCAGTCAGCCACATTAAGCGAGGCGACAAAAATAAAAGCTACAACGAAGGTGGCTCTATTTCCCTCACGGATTTGCGGGGGAGTGCAGCGTTAGAGCAGCTCAGCGATATCGTCATTGGTATCGAGCGAGACCAGCAAGCGGAAGACGACTCTGATGTCGCAAAACTCAGGCTATTGAAAAACCGCCCATTTGGGCAAGTCGGACCAGCAGGACATCTTAAATACAACGTTGAAACAGGGCGCATGAATCCTGTTGACCACGAACCAAACCAAACCCCAACCGAAGCTGCGAGCACTCTGCCGTGGGATTCAATTACAGACATTTAAGGAATAAAGAGACATGAGCGAGACGATGACTGAGTACCAAAAATATATAGCCCTAAGCCGATATGCCCGCTGGTTGCCTGAGGAAGCACGCCGGGAGACTTGGGAAGAAACCGTTGACCGCTACATGATCAACGTAGTTGCCAAAAAAGTTGATCCCGATACATACCAAGAAATAAGAACTAGCATACTTGAACTAAAGGTTATGCCCTCAATGCGTGCCCTGATGTCTGCAGGCCCCGCAATGGATCGCGATAACACCTGTGCCTATAACTGCAGCTATTTGCCTGTCGATGACCCAAAGTCATTTGATGAAGCAATGTTTATCCTGTTGTGTGGTACGGGGGTGGGCTTCTCTGTCGAGCGGCAGTATGTCTCAAAGCTGCCTGATGTGCCTGATGAGTTATTTCCCAGCATGACCACGATTGTGGTACGTGATAGCAAAGAAGGCTGGGCAAAAGCCTTGCGCCAATTGATGTCGCTGTTGTGGTCTGGTGAAGTCCCAGTTTGGGATGTCTCCCGGGTACGCGCAGCAGGCACAAAGCTCAAAACCTTTGGTGGCCGTGCAAGCGGACCTGCACCCCTGGAAGAGCTATTTGCCTTTGTTTGTGAAACCTTCAAAGCAGCAGCAGGCGGTCGCCTGTCCTCGCTCCAGTGCCATGACATCATGTGCAAAATCGGTGAGGTGGTTGTAGCTGGTGGCGTTAGGCGTTCAGCCATGATTAGTCTGTCTAACCTGTCCGATGACCGCATGCGTCATGCTAAGTCTGGCAACTGGTACGACATGGAGCCGCAACGAGGGCTAGCAAACAACTCAGTGGCATACACCGAGAAGCCTGATGTTGAAACGTTCCTGCGTGAGTGGTCTGCCCTGGTTGAATCTAAGTCTGGCGAGCGTGGCATATTTTCACGCATAGCCTCACAGAAGCAGGCTGGTAAGAACGGCCGCAGGGACGCCTCACGCGACTTTGGCACCAATCCGTGCAGCGAAATCATTTTGCGCCCGTACCAGTTTTGCAACCTAACCGAGGTTGTGATCCGGGCTGATGACACTGAAGCATCGCTTGAGCAAAAGGTTCGAGTGGCGTCTATCCTGGGCACAATCCAATCAACCTACACCAAATTCCCATACTTAAGAAAGCTCTGGGAAAACAACACGTCAGAGGAAAGGCTGCTGGGTGTATCGATGACAGGCATCATGGACAACTATCAGGTTTCTACTGGACCTGATGCTGCCGGGATCCTGGAGCGCCTTAAACAGGTTGCTATTGATACTAATGAGCTCTGGGCCGAAAACCTAGGCGTCGAAGTCTCAACAGCCATCACCGCTGTGAAGCCATCGGGCACAGTTTCCCAACTGGTCGATTCAGCATCCGGGATTCATACACGCCATTCTGAGTACTATATCAGGACTGTGCGCGGTGATAACAAGGATCCACTAACGCAGTTCCTCCAGGCTAAGGGCATACCAAGTGAGCCATGCGCGTACCGGGGCAACACAACAACGGTCTTTAGCTTCCCAACCAAAGCACCTGAGGGCGCAGTGACCCGTGATGACATCAACGCTATTCAGCAGCTAGAAATTTGGCTGATGTACCAGCGCCATTGGTGTGAGCACAAGCCTTCGGTGACCATCACAGTCCGCAATGAGGAGTGGCTTGATGTTGGCGCTTGGGTTTATAAGCACTTTGATGAGGTCTCAGGTGTGTCATTCCTGCCGCATTCGGACCACACCTACAAGCAAGCTCCTTACCAAGAGATTACCGCAGAAGCATACGAAGCAGCATTTGCTGATATGCCTACGGCTATCGACTGGACGGGGCTACAGGAGTTTGAAAAAGAAGATACAACAGTGAGCAGCCAGACCATGGCATGTAGCGGTGACAGCTGCGAGCTTGTTGACATCGGAGGTTAAACCATCAGGGGTCGCAAGGCCCCTTTTTTATTTGGAGACACTAATGAAGCTATCAATAATTGCAGCTGTAAATGCTGACAATGTAATCGGTAAGCAGGGCGCGTTGCCCTGGCACATCCCAGAAGATCTGGAGTATTTCAAAGCAGTAACAATGGGCAAACCCATCCTGATGGGGCGCAAGACATTTGAATCTATTGGTCGGGTTCTCCCCGGGCGCATTCATATTGTACTGACCCGCAACCCTGACTGGAGCCATCCTGGTGTCCTGGTTGCTCGCAACATGCACCACGCGATAGCAATAGCGGAGGATGTCGCCGAGGTAATAGTCATTGGAGGCCAACAGGTCTACACCGATGCACTCCCGTACGTTGACAAGCTGTACCTCACTGAAGTGCAAACAAAGGTGACTGATGCAGATGCGTTTTTCCCAGCTTGGAACAAGAACAAGTGGCGTGCTACCAAAGTGACCATGCCTGCTAAACCTCAAAAAATACCATACCGCTTTATTGTTTACGAGAGACCTTAACGGAGGAGCTCATGAAGACCCTGATTTTTGACTTAGAAACAGATGGTTTTGTCGATAGCATGACGACCATTTGGTCCTGTGGCATCGGCGATCCGGTGACGGGCGAAATACAAACCTATACTGATTATGATGATGACTACCCATCATTGCAAACAGGTATTGAGCGTCTGGTTGCAGCTGACAGAGTAGTCGCGCACAACCTCATTGGGTTTGACTATTGGGCCCTGCACAAACTTTATCCCAACACTCTAAGGTTTGAGCAGCTTTGGGATTCAATCGTTGTAGCAGCCCTAATTGAGCCAGAACGACGCTCACATGCCATCAAAGCATACGGCCAAGAGTTTGGGGCTGAGAAGGGTGACTTTACGAACTTCACCATGCAGCTGGAAGACGGAAAAACACGCGAGCAACAGTTCAAAGAAATGTTCCTGTATTGCGAGCGCGATGTGGAGATCAATATGAAGATCTACCACAAATTGCAGGCGCAGATGAAGCATGACCTTGTGCACGAAAACATCGACTGGAGGCCCTCAATCGTCAATGAGCACCAAACGTGCTGGGCTCTTGCATTACAGCAGGCTCACGGGTTTAGGCTCGACCTGGATAAAGCACGCGAGCTTGAAAGCGTACTGACTGAGGAGGCAGTGCTGCTTGATCGTGATATGGGTGATACGTTCCCACCACAGTACATCCCAGATGGAGCCACATGGGACCATAACGAACATCGCTGGGCAAACATCAAGGTTGCTGACCCAAAGGTCCAGAACAAGTCACGTGGGATCACTAAAGGCGCTCCGTACACCAAAATAAAGTGCGAAGTGTTTAACGCTGGATCTAGGCTGCAAATTGTACGTCGATTGACCAGTAAGTACCCTGCTTGGAAACCTAGCAAGTTCACTCCGAGCGGGGTACCCCAGATCGATGAGTCGGTACTGGCCAATCTTCGAGTGCCTGAAGCTGAACCTTTAAAACGGCTGTTTCGGGTAGAGAAGCAGCTGTCGCAGTTGGCTGGTGGCAAGAACGCGTGGCTCAAGTTGGAGAAAGATGGGCGGGTGCACGGGCGGGTAAAGTCTGTGGGCTGCCGCACGCATCGCATGAGCCACTTTAATCCCAACATGGGCCAAGTGGATAAGAAAGACATCCGAATGCGTCAGGTGTGGGTGCCGGATCACGGGCACAAACTTGTGGGCTGTGATGCCTCCGGGCTAGAGCTTCGAATGCTTGCGCACTATCTAGCTATATGGGATGGGGGCGAGTATGCCAAGGCTGTGATATCTGGTACGGCTTCTGAAGGTACGGATGCACACACTCGCACGCAAAAGCTAGCAGGCTTAAACAGTCGTGACTCTGCCAAAACCCTCATCTACGCGTTCTTGTATGGGGCTGGTGATGTAAAGCTCGCTGATGTGCATGCAACTGATGCTAAGAACGCGGGGCTCAAACCGATGGCAATCACGCGACCGAACGGCAAGAAGATTCGGAACTCGCTGCTTAAAGGTATCACGGGCCTGGATAAGCTAATTGAGGTCTGCCAGGACCGCGACAAAAAGCAGAAGTGGCTGAAGGGCTTAGATGGCAGGAAGATCGCTACAAACGGCCAGCACTCAGCCCTCAACACGCTTTTGCAAGGTGCTGGTGCGGTTGTTATGAAAGAAGCAACAAACCAATTCCACTTTCACATACTTCCGAAGCTCGGCCTTGTCGATGAGCACTGGATGCCAATAGGTTGGAACTATTGCGCAACGGTCCACGATGAAGTTCAGCTGTCTGCAGCCCCTGAGATCGCTGAGGTGCTTGGTCAGGCCTACGCAGATGCCATCACGCAAGCCGGAGAATTCTTATGCTTACGGTGCAAACTAGATGGCGAGTATGGTGTAGGAGACTCCTGGGCTGCCACACACTAAATTTGGAGCACCAGTCTAAAGTTAGATGTGACTGTCCCTAGAAAAAAGCAGCCGTCCAAAGTTGGATTTGGCCGTCCTTAGAAAAAAGCAGCCGTCCAAAGTTGGAGCACCAGTCCAAAGTTGGATTTGGCTGTCCCTAGAAAAAAGCAGCCGTCCAAAGTTGGAGCACCAGTCCAAAGTTGGATTTGGCTGTCCCTAGAAAAAAGCAGCCGTCCAAAGTTGGAGCACCAGTCCAAAGTTGGATTTGGCTGTCCCTAGAAAAAAGCAGCCGTCCAAAGTTGGATGTGGCTGTCTAAAGGAGCCGAAATGCAAAAAGTAATGAGCTACAAAGAATGGTGCTCGGCTAATAAACGCGAGCGCTGCGAGGAATCAATGTGGGACTACGTAGTGTACCTGCAAGACTGGAGGGTGGTCCCATGAAAAAAGTAGCACTGTTAGATGCTGACGTGATCAACTACCAAGCCGCTGCGTCAGCGCAGCGTGATTACGGTGACACTATCTGGACAGACATCTCTGGGGCCATTGAGGACGCCCTGGGGCAGATCCAGAAAGAGATGGAACAGGCTAGCTGTGAGGAAGTCATCCTGGTCTATTCGCCTAAGAACTCAACCAACTGGCGCAAGCTGGTAATGCCTGAGTACAAGATGCATCGCAAGGCTACACCAAAACCGGTGTGCTACGGCGAGCTACGTGATGCCCTGGAAGCACGGTTCGAACATATCTCAATCGATTGGCTTGAAGGCGATGACGTCTTTCACATGTTGCACCGGAAGATCCCCAACAGCGTGATAGTCTCGATTGACAAAGATATGTACACGCTGCCTGACTGCCACTACTTAAGGCAGCACGAAATGGTCTGGCCCCAATACACTTCGCAAGCAGCTGCCGATAAGTTCTGGCTGTATCAAGTGCTGATCGGTGACACCACGGATGGCTATAAGGGCCTTAAAGGCTGCGGGCCGAAGGGTGCTGAGAAACTACTCAAGCCATTCTATCGTGTGCTAGTGGACGACCAGGGCGAACATTATGAAGAGTTCGACTTTGATAGCGCATGGGAAATGATCAAAGAAGCATACCGTGCAAAGGGTCAAGACAACTGGTTGGAGCAAGCACAGATGGCCAGGATCTTGCGTGAGGGCGATTACGACAGCAAGGCTAAACGTATACGCTTGTTCAACCCGGAGCGTGAGGAGTGGCTACAGCTGCCCGTGTAACGATTAAACTACATTATATGGAGAGAAAACGCCATTTCAGGCTATTTAGGTGACTGGCAAAAGTTCGAGCGAGCTTTGTATCCCTACCAGAAGATCCCCCTGCACCCTAATCTCAATCGCTAAGGGTCATTGGTTAACCAGTGAACCCGCACAAATCCCATAACCCATACATTCAGTGTGGGTTTTTTTTTAAGTTGACATAACCTGAGGAGGTCATTGTGTCGATAAATGATGCAACACCAGCTATGTGGAATCTAACAAACCGAGCCGCATTTGAGTCTGATAAGCAAAAATCACCCGAATGGACACTAACGCCTACAAAGGCTAAAAAGTTTGATTCTGAAAAACCAGCAGTTGATTTAGTTTGCCCAAGCTACATTTTGGGCACTGCCGATGTGCTGACTTTTGGTGCCAAAAAATACGGGCGAAAAAACTACCTAGAAGGCAAAGGTGATGCCGAGTATGTTGCCCGATTATATTCAGCAATTCAGCGGCATTTATTAGCCTTTCAAATGGGCGAGCTTTTGGACGAAGAAAGCGGAAAGCCTCATTTATTTCATGCTTCTGCAGGCCTAGCTATGCTGGTCGATATGGAGGCCCACCAGTAGTGGCCAGATCAGCCCCTACCGCATGCAGGCACCCCGGCTGTAGTGAGCTCGTGCATGGTAGTAGTCTCTGTGCAGCGCACACCCAGCAGCGTAGTACCACATATAGAGGGTCTGCTGAGCGTAAGCAATTAGAGGCCTTCTATAACAGCAGCCGCTGGCGTGCTACATCAGTGGCATACCGTAGGCGCCACCCTGTGTGTGCACACTGCTTCGAGAAGGGTATAGCGCGGGCGTGTGATGTGGTGGATCATATTGTAGAGATCCGTGACAACCCTGCGCTGGGCTACGTACAGAGCAACATGCAAGCGCTATGCCACGCATGCCACAACGCTAAGACGGCACGCGTGCGTGTAGAGCGCCAGAGATAAGCCCCTGATACTACTATAGATGTGGCCTATGCCATGCCTATACACAATCACCAAAACCTATTGCACACGGGCTCCACAATCGCCCCGTGTCGCGCACCGTCCCACAGGTATGTAAGCACCAGCCTCGAGCCTCTGGAGGCCCCATATGAGCCCAGGGGGCCCCCAAATACCTGCGAAACACCCCTACGACAGGCGCGCCCTATAGCCGGACGCATATTGTCACATTCAAACAAAAATCCTGAGGAGGATGCAGATACATGGATATATTTGCAAAAGTAAGAGAATTCAACGAAACAGTACTAAATGACCCATTTCCATCAAAGCCCGCAAGGTCAATACCCGACAAGGTTAAGACCCACCTTCCGGTCTTTATTGAAGAGGAGTTAAATGAGTTAAAACAGGCAATAAGCAACCAAGATGCACCCGAGACGGTAGATGCTCTGGTTGATCTCGTTTATTTCGCGCTAGGCGGCATGCACCAAATGGGTGTCGACGCCAATCGTGCTATCGGGATAGTGCACCAAGCCAATATGGCCAAAAAGCGAGGCGTAAAGCCTAGCCGAGGCCTTGAAGGTGATGCCACTAAGCCATCTGATTGGACCCCACCGGATCTATCAGTTTTATTTGACTAATGTTTGCGAGTACGGCCTCTCGCGCCCCGGCCGACCTCCTCACGGCTAGCAGACTGTCTCCCTGCACTCAAAAGGCCCCTTAATTTGATTCATTAAAAGCTCAATGTGCCTTTAATGAACTAGTTCTAATGACTCCTGAGGAGGAATCACCAATGGCAGGACGAAAACGCAAACCGGAGGCCCTTAAGAAACTTGAAGGGACCTTTCGCAAAGACCGGGCAACCAGTTCAGTAAGTGTCCCGGCAGGAATTCCAGAGAAGCCTGTTTGGGCCTCAAACGACCCAATCACAGATGTTTTATACGACCAAGTTGCAGCGCATTGCTACTCAATGGGTGTCGGAACAGGTGTTGACGCTATGGGCTTTGCGCTGTTAGCAGACCAGCTAACGATGTACTTAAGACTGCGTGCCATTGTGCAAGCTGAGGGCACCCTGGTTGAAGTTGAGGGAAGCGCTGGTAATAAGAATATGAAAAGTCACCCAGCACTAGCTCAAATGAATGTCGCCTATAGCAACATTACCAAAATGATGACTGAGTATGGGCTAACCGCCGCTGCGCGCACTAAAGTTGATGCCAACAAGCCAATAGAGGTGGACTCTTTTTCAGCGTTCCTAGGTAACAAGTAGTGCTGAGACAAGCCTGGCGCCTGTGGGCATTAGCTATGGGCGAAAAAGCGTCATCCAACAATCGAGAGTCTGATGCAATAGCAGTAATTCGCACTATTGTCGTACTCATTAACCTAATCACCGCCTGCTTTATTACAGCCAACATTCTTGTTGGTTGGGGTGTGATTTCTCTATCTTAAAGGAAGTGCTTTGTTTATGAAAAAACCAATCATATATGAGTGGTGTGAAACTGCTCGCCGTTATGTGGCACCGGCCCAAAAACCCGCGCCTGTATCAGCCCCACCTAAGAAAAAGCCAGCTGCTAAGCCTGCTAAGTAAGTCCAAAGTCTGAGGAGACCCACAATGCAGAACGATTCCGTCGGGTGGGACTACGCGCGACAAGTCGTCAGTGGTCAACTACCTGCATCACGAATACTTATACACGCCTGTCAAAGGGCACTCAACGATCTTGAAAGCAGCCAGGACGCCAGCAGCACCTACTACTATGATGCTGCTGCGGCAAACCATTGCATCAAGTTCTTTGGGTTTTTGTCACACCTAAAAGGCCCACTTGCTGGGCGTCCATTAGAACTAGCCGACTGGCAGATTTTTATTGTCTCCCAGTTGTATGGCTGGATGCGTAGATCGGACAACTACAGGCGTTACCGGACGGCCTATGTAGAAGTACCACGTAAATCGGGCAAGTCTACTTTTTGCTCGGGTCTTACGTTGTATGCACTCATAGGTGATTCCGAAAACGCCGCTGAAGTCTATGCGGCCGCGACTACTCGTGATCAAGCGCGCATCGTATTTGGGGATGCCCAAGCGATGGTGAAGAAGTCGCCGCAGCTCCTGGAGCACTTAAAGTGCCACAGGTCTGCAACGCTGCATGAGGCCTCAGGTAGTAAGTTCGAGCCACTGTCTTCTGATGCTGGTTCGCTGGAAGGGCGTTCACCTAGCTTTAGCGTGGTGGATGAGCTCCATGTGCACCGAACGTCAGAAATCTGGGACGTGCTCAACGTCGCTTCAGGAGCACGCGCTCAACCAATTATCTTTGCAATCACTACCGCGGGAACAAACCGGGAAGGGATTTGCTACGAAATTCGAGAGTATTGCACCAAGGTGCTAGATCCTCACCTAGACGTAAATGACGACACTTTTTTTGCAGCAATTTGGGGTATTGATGAAGAAGATGACTGGCGCGACCCCGCAGTTTGGCGCAAAGCTAATCCAGGATATGGCATATCGGTCTTTCCTGATGATCTTGAGCGTATGGCAAAGCAGGCTATGGAGTCACCCAGCGCTGAGACTAACTTTCGTACTAAACGGCTTAATCAGTGGATGAGTTCAAGCTCTGCCTGGATTAATTCCCAAGATTGGGACCAGTCCGCAGGCGACAGGCCTCCCATTGAGCACTTTGCAGGCAAACCCTGCTACATCGGGCTTGATCTGGCGTCGGTATCTGACTTTGCGTCCATGGCTATTGTGTTTATGGAAAATGGCAAAATGTACCCCTACCTAAAACACTATTTACCTGAAGACACTGTTACAGGCACCAGCGGTTTTATTGGTGTCAAGTATCGAGAGTGGACTAACGCCGGCTTTATTACTGCAACAGAGGGCAACATTACAGATTTGTCATATATCGAGGAAGATGTCCTTGATGCTATGGGCAAATTTAACGTGCGCGAAATTGCATACGATGCTTATGGCGCGACGCAGCTTTCCGCCTCTTTGGTTGATAAAGGCGCGCCAATGGTCAAGTTCTCCCAGGGAATTATGGCCATGTCTGACCCCTCAAAAGAGCTCGAAAAAGCGGTAAAGGCAAAGCTACTGTGCCATGGCCGTGACCCTGTTCTGTCCTGGATGATGTCTAACTGTGTTTTGTACATCGACCCCAATGACAATATCAAAATTAAGAAAGAAGGCAAAGGTAACAAGATCGATGGCGTGATCGCTTTGGTAATGGCCCTTGGCCGACTAAAAGTGAATGGCGGTCTCATTTCAAATGTCTACAGCAAGCGCGGATTGCGCTCACTTTAATCTAACACTCAGGAGGCCATTATGGCTTTATTTAACTGGGGCCGCTCTCAAGAGAAAGCTGCACCAATTAGCCTGCCATTTAATAGCTCTGCGCTGTCTGACTTTTTCTCGAGTTACACCTCGGCCACAAAGACTGTCACTTCAGAGCAGGCAATGCGCATGAATACCGTCTACAGCTGCATCAAGGTTTTGTCAGATACTATGGCGACATTACCTTGCCACCTGTATCGCGAAACAACCGCTGGCACGGAAATGCACAAAGCAGCGCCGCTGCATGATCTTATTCGCAATAACCCCAACGAGTACCAAACAGGCGCTGAGTTTTTTGCGTATGTAATGGTCAACCTATGCCTCAATGGTAATTTTTACGGATACGTTAACCGCACATCATCGGGCAAGGTTGTTGAAATTCTGCCGCTTAAGTCTGAAAACGTAACGGTACTACAGGATCAACAATACAACATCCTGTACAAGATCACGTTTGACAACGGTAAAGAAGATGTCTTGGGACCTAGCGAAATATTGCACATTCGTGGCATGTCGCTAGATGGTCTTACGGGCATTTCACCAATCACATACAACGCCAATTCAATCGGCGCAGGTATGGATGCGCGGGATTACGCTGCCAATGTTTTTACAAACGATGCAACACCTCGTGGCATTTTGCATACCGATGGCATATTGGACGATGACTCTTTTGAAAACATCAAAGCGTCCTGGAACGCTGGCCATCAGGGTGTAGCAAACAGCCATAAGGTTGCTATCCTTGAGCAGGGCTTAAAGTTCCAGCCGATTTCGCTGTCACCAAATGATGTTCAGCTGCTTGACGCCCGGAAGTATACCCGGTCAGAAATATGTGCGATGTATCGAGTGCCCCCACACATGATAGGGGACCTAGACAGGGCAACCTTTTCCAATATTGAGCACCAGGATTTAGCTTTTTATAAAGCAACCATGCTGCCCTACATTATGCAGATTGAAGCACGGCTCAATAAGGCGTTGCTCAACGTTAACACACAGCACTTCAAGTTTGATGTTTCCAACCTCTTGCGAACCGATATGGCCACAAGGGTTGAAACCTACAACACGCTAATTGCTGCTGGAGTCATGAATCCTAACGAAGCCCGACAAGAGCTTGGCTATAACCCCCGAGAGGGTGGTGACGAGTTCGTAATGCAGTCAAACAACTTACAGTTTGGTAATGAGGCTGACAAACAACCACAGGAAAAACCTGATGACGAATAAGAAGATGATCCTGGCATTTGATCACAAAACTTTTGCTGTGGATGGCACAGATGAACGCAAGTTCTCTGGGTACGCCAACACGTTCAACCATAAAGACCGGGCTGGTGACATTACGCAGCTTGGCGCGTTCCAAAAGTCTATTGCAAAACATGCTGAAGCCGGAACAAAGGTCAAGATGCTTGCGCATCACGATACCACGCGACCCATTGGGGTCTGGACGTCTATGCGCGAGGACGACAAAGGTCTTTATGTCGAGGGCCGTTTGACCAAAGGCGTGCGCGATGCTGATGAGGCCTACGCACTATTAAAAGACGGAGCACTCGATGCAATGTCAATCGGATACCGAGTTGTGCACGAAGAGTATGACCGGAAATCCGGCGCAAATTTACTTCATGAAATAGACCTTCATGAAATATCTCTGGTAGCAATACCGGCAAACCAAGAGTCTGTCGTGACCGCCGTGAAATCGGACCATGACATTCGATCCCTAGAGAAGGTCCTGCGTGATGCAGGGGTCTCTCGAAAAGATGCCAAGGCCATTCTGGCCAAAGGTTTCTCCGGGATAGACGAGGCGCGTGATGCTCCAGAAGACGACTCAAATACCGCACAAGTTGAAACTCAGGCTGAGTTGAAACGAATGCTTAACATACTGAATGGTAAAAAATATGACTGATGTAATTGTTGAAAAGCAGGCTGAAGAAGTGACGTTGAAAGCCGTTGCTGACGCACTCGAAGTGTCTACTGCACAAACGGATGCGCTTATTGAAACTAAAGCCACTGTTGACGCTGTTGAAGCTGTAAAAGCGGACGCTGACGCTCAAATCAAAAACCTCAATGAAAAGATGGAAGCGTTAGAAGCTAAAGCTGCTCGCCCAGATCTTTCAACTCAATCTATTAAGGAATCCAACACAATGGACAACAAAGATATGCTTGCAACTTTTGCTCGCAAAGGCGTCGAAGGACTTCGCGCAAAAGCTGCTGACGTACAAATCTCAGTAGACGCACAAGGTGGATTTGCTCTACCAACTGAAGTTGCTTCAAACATCATCCAGCTGCAG